>ENA-ORBV01001874-ORBV01001874.1-microbial-mat-metagenome-genome-assembly--contig:-NODE-1874-length-45571-cov-12.743680_pt1 | contig 45571 bp, 30 predicted proteins | sample MGYA00237777_ERZ505514 | MGnify/ENA primary metagenome ERZ505514 (study PRJEB26160, sample SAMN06269048) | microbial mat metagenome | isolation source: Oligotrophic lake microbial mat | place... | reverse complement strand
TCGACCACGGTTCTGAACCGCAAGACTAGCCTTCTCGCCACCGACGGTGTCGACATCCGGGCCAACTGGATCATCCCCGCCCCCGCTTCGATGGCACTTCTCGTGCTTGGTGGCTTCGCATTCGGTCGCCGCCGCTAATAGGTCGCGCGCTATTTCACGCTCGATTCTTCGGAAAACAACCAGACGTTGGAGGACCATCTTCAGCGATTCTCGCTCGTATAAAAACAGCAGGTGGTACATACTCAGTACCACCTGCCGAAAACGAGAATCGCTTGCACCGCAAGTTTGACGTGAGCCGCCAAAAAAAAGTCTCTTACCTCCCCAACCCCCTCACCCAAACATTTCGATACTGCACAAAGTTCCCGTGATCCTGCAGCATGATCGGCCCGGGCTTGGCGCTCTCCTCCGACAGGTTTCCCCCCGTCGGCCCAGTCATCTCCACATTATTCTGCACCACAATACCGTTCTGGATCACCGTGACCCGCGCGCTCGCCGTCTTCTTCCCGGCCGCGTCAAACTTCGGTGCCGTAAAGATAATATCATAAGTCTGCCACTCTCCCGCTGGCTTGCAGACGTTGACCAGCGGCGCGTGCTGATGGTAAATCGCCGCGCACTGGCCGTCCGGGTACGTCTCATTCTGGTATGAATCAAGCACCTGCACCTCGTATCGGCCTTGAATATACACGCCGCTGTTGCCGCGCTCCTGGCCCTTCTTCCCCGCGTCCGCGTCGGCCTTGGGAAGAGCAAACTCGACGTGGATCTGCGCATCGCCGAACATCTTCTTGCTGACGATGCTCCCCGACCCCGGCTTGCACGTCATCGGCGCGCCAGCTCGCGGCCGAGCGTCCAGCGTCCACTCCGCTGGCTTCCCCTCACCCACCTGCCACTCGTCCAAATTAAGCCCGTTGAACAGCACCGTCGCGTCGGACGGTGCGCTCACGGGGGCCGTCCCCGACGTGACGACCTTGGGCTGAGGCTGCTCGGCTGCCTTGGTCGGCTGGGCCGCGAGCTGACCGGCGAGTGCGACGAGCGATGCGAGAGCAACAAACGTGGTGAACATCAGAAATCCTTTAAAAAAGTGATTTGTCTCAGTTGGATCGAACATCAAGTATACCGACACCGGCCCCTACCTCATCTCGTGGCGCAGGCGTCTCGCCTGCGCCCTCGTTCTTCCCTTCAATCTTCTCTTCACTCACGTCCGCTCTTCGCTCACGTCATAATTCCGGCGGTTCGCCAATCTTCACTCCGCCGACTTCGGCGCCTCGCTCGATTCTGAAGCGATGCCCGTGATGACCTCGAACATCTTCTTCACCGTTGGCTGATGCACCGTGTGCGGCATGCCATCGATCACTTGGATATCTGCGTCGCTGCCCAGCGTCTTCATCGTCTGTGCCAACCGCTTTACCGCGCCTTCCAGATAGAACGTGTCCTCGCCGCCCGCGACGACGTGCAGCTTCCCCGCCAACTTCGGGCCGAGCGTCTGCCAATCGCGCTCGAGCACCGCGCGGATGTCGTACTTCTCCCACGCCTTGGCCGTGCTCGCGTTGACGAGCCCGGTCTTGCGATCAAACAGCTCGACCGGTCGGCCGTCCGTGCCGCGCGGGCTGAACACGGCCTCGAACGACCCGATCTGCCCGCCCGGGCCCATCACCGATTCTTGCGCGATGAAATCTTTGTACCACAACTTCACCTGCCCGCCCTGCCGCGCCAAAGGTCTGCGCTCGCCGGAAGGATCGACGTACATGCTCACGCCCGGCGCGTTCAGGTCAATCCGCTGAAAATCATGGAAATCGACCGGGTCGGGGCAGTGCGACCACACGCCGCTAAACGTCTCGGGGTACGTCACCTGCAACCACAGCGACGACCACCCGCCCGACGAGATCCCGCTGACGTAGCGGTGCTCGACCGTCCCCGAGCCATGAAACTTCGCTTCGAGAGCCGGGATCATCTCGCTCGTGAACGCCTGCCCCCATGGCCCGTTCGTGGCCGAATCCGCGAACACGCTGTGCCCCCAGTAGCACGTCGGGTCGGGCACCACGACGAGGCACTTGTCCGCGCCGGGCGTCTGCGCGAGCATCCGCGCCATCTGGAACGCTGCCCGGTGATCGCCGCCGAACCCGCCGATCCAATACAGCGTCGGCGTGCGCACGCTCGCGTCGTCCTTCCACCCCGCCGGCAGGATCACCCCGGCCTTCATGGTGAAATCACGCCCTAGAAACTTCGACAAGCTCGGGCTCTTGATCTCAAAGAGCTTCACGCGGTCTGTCTCTTTGAAGAGCTTGGCCGCAACGGATTTGGACAGCACCAGCTCAACCGCCCTCGCGTTGCCTTTCTCAAAGCTAACTTTCCTAGGCTCGCTGTAGAGGTCGCCTTCATCCGACCCGGGGTGACACGAGTCGAGGTTCCGCCGCGCGATCGCCTGCACGAAATACTCGCCGTTCCCGAAGTCCTCGGAAGACTTCGGATACGCCAGCGCGTCCGGCCCGAACAGCACGTCGCCGCCCGGGCCGACCTTTGAAACGTCTCGCGCGAACACCTGAGCGCCAGCGAACCAATCCCCCATCTTAAGCCGCGGCTCGCGCGTGTCGCTCTTGCCGATCGCAACGTATAGACGCCCCGAATACGGCTCGCTTTGCAACGCCGCGTCGAAGCGGACATGAAAGAGACCGGCCTTGACCGCCGCAGGCTCGGCTGGCGCAGAGACCTGCGCAACCGAGCAAGGCGCGATCAGGACGTTGGCCAGCAGCGCCGACAGCACCCAAGCAAGACCGAGTCGCGCCCACCCGAACCTCTCCCATCGAGAGAGGGCTTTGAAACGCGAAGTTGCACTCGAATCGATCGAAGATGAAAGCATAAACCCCTTCCGCCCGTTCGGGCCGTTGTTCAAGCGAGCCACAGTCTACCGATTCGCGAGCCTCACTCGCGCCAATTTCGCCCCTAACCTTCGCTCCCGATCTTGAACCAACCGCTCGTTCCGTTCCCCTCGCCCCCCGGAGGCCGCCCATGTTCGTCATCCGCCAAGCGCTCCCGCACGACCTCGACGACCTTCACAGCCTCGCCAAGCAAACCTTCTTCATCAACCTCCCCGCCGACCGCGACATCATCGCGCAGAAGATCGAGCAGAGCCAGCGGAGCTTCCAGAGCCTGACCGCGGGCCGCATCGCCAGCACGATCGTTAAGGGCGCGTCTTCGCGCGCTAACGCCAAGCCAACCTCGCGCGCCACCTCGTCCTCGGGAATCAAATCAATCACCGGCGGCTCACCGCTCTTCATGTTCGTCCTCGAAGACGTCGAAGGCCGCGGCGTCATCGGCACCAGCCAGGTCATCGCCCGCATGGGAGGCCCGCGCAAGCCGCGCGTCTTCCTCCAGCTCTCCACCATGCGCCGCGAAAGCGAATCACTCAAGGTCTCCTGGGAGCACAAGATCGCCCGCCTGCAAACCGACGAGACCGGCCCCACGGAAATCGGCGGCATCATCCTCAACCACGCCTTCCGGGGGCACAAGCTCCGCCTTGGCAGGCTCCTCTCCTTCGTCCGCTTCCACCTCATCGGCCTCTTCCGCGAACAGTTCGCCGACCGCGTCGTCGCCGAGATGCTCGGTCCTATCGACCGCAACGGCTACAACCCGTTCTTCGAAAAGTTCACCCGCCATTTCATCCCGCGCTCCTTCGCCGAGGTTTACAAGTTCTCGCAAACGTCCAAGGAGTTCGTCGAGGGGCTGCTCCCGCCGGGCGACATCGACATCTCCATCATGGACCCCGAGGCCGCCAACAGCGCCGGGGCCGTCAGCGAGGAAACTCGCCCCGCTCGTGCCATCCTCGAATCGCTCGGATTCAAGTACCTCAGCCGCATCGATCCCATGGACGGGGGCCCGCACCTTGAAGCGCCTACCGCCGACATCAGCCTCGTCAAGGCCACACGCCGCGCGAAATCGCTTCATTCCGGCCTGAAAAACCCTCGCTCCGCTGGCACGGTCATCATCAGCACCATCAACGCCAACGGCGATTTTCACGCGTTGCAGGCCCCGGGAGAGATCGAACGCACAGGCCTCGTGCGCGTCCGTGAAGACGCTCGACGCCTTCTTCAACCCGAAGGTGCAAAGGTTATCGGGGTCACGCCTGTCGAGTGAAGCGCTTCCTTTTGCCAGCCAGACGCTCGTCCATCTCGAACAATCTGTCGAGCCAACACCCGGCGTATTCTTTAGGGTTCGAAGCAGATGGGAATCGCCGTTCCGATCCGCCCTTGCCACCGAGAACACCCGTGTCCCAAGCCACCAAAAAACCTCTCGGATCTGTCTCCCTCGACAACGGCGTGCGCGTAGGCGTCGCGCCTCGGTTCATCGACGAGCACTCCGACCCGGCCGAGCGACGCTATGTCTTTGGATATCGCATCACGATCACCAACGAGGGCGACCGCTGGGCGAAGCTCCTGAGCCGCCGCTGGACCATCGTCGATGCCACCGGCCAGCGCGAAGAGGTCGTCGGTGACGGCGTCGTCGGCCAGCAGCCCGAGCTCGCCCCCGGCCAATCCTTCGAATACGCGAGCTTCTGCCCGCTGCCGACGCCCTGGGGCACGATGGAAGGCGTCTACACGATGAAGCGCGAGGACGAAACTAGGTTCGATGTGCAGATCGAGCGGTTTTATCTTGTCGCGCCGAACCATTGAAACCCGGATCAAAGACCGCTCGGCAAACCAATGCCACTAATACCACGCTTGCTAAGACTTGGGACGCGTCGAAAAACCAGTCTTGCGCCAACTCGACGCATAGCTATCCTCAGGAAACGCGTGCCCACACTCAGGACAAACGCCCGGGGCAGGCAGATCGACCAAAGAGTATTTGCAGTGCATGCACATCCGCCCCGCAGAGCCCCTGACTCTTGCCCGCAGTCGTTGTTTATGCCTGAACGCAGCGATCAGCGCGCCGATTATTACCAGATAGCCGCCCGCCTTGAACCACCAACTGCTGTGCTGTGGAATAAAATTTATCGCTTGCGAAGCGATAATAACTAGAAAAACCGCGGCGATATAATAACGATCAAACTGCCACCCGTTGACTTGCTGGGGCGATGGTTTTTTCATTGATTCACAACAACAACGCCGCACGCCAATAAATCGAGTCTCAGCATCTCCAAATTCAACTTCTTATCTGACATGTAATTTGCCGTGAAGTCGCTCATCTCATTCGCTTGAATAGCGAGGCACGCCAAGCAACATGCCACTACCAGAAACGTGGCAAGCGCACAGAGTTCCATGCACACGGAAAAAACAATCGTAGCTTTCACCATGCAAATGCCAAGTCTCTCGCTGGCCGCCTTATCGACCGCAGCATATCGCTGATAGGCAATCGTGACACAATCTGGTAGCGGCACAATTCCTCCCACCGGAGCGGTCGCCGCGTAGAGTGTGCCCGGCTCAGAAGACAATCCTGAAAGTTCTTGGCCACTTGCAACCTGCGAAACCGGAACGGACTCTCCCGTTTCAACGGAAATAACACGCGCTCCGTCCAGAATTCTTGCTGATTGAACGATCACCAACATATCGGCCACTGAAAGAATCCCTGTGACCATCAAAAAACTAGCCATCGGGTCACCGGTGATGGATTCTTTCTTCAGGCACGCAGCGGAAACCGGAACTCTTCCTGCGGACCCTTGGAGCCACCCGAAGCAGGCATACCCCTTGTCCTGTTCAGTAAACTGATCGGGATGAAGCTCCCGAAGCGGGATGACCACTGACTGTATTGACTCGAAAGACACGCTCCGACCATGACCATCGGTACCAAGGAACAAACCAGCGCCGGTCACCGGACTCATAAACTTGAACGCCGCAGAAGGATCGAGGTTATCGCCAAAGGTGCGATTGGCAACCTCGCATTGCATCGAAGCCAAGGCGCGGACGTTCTCTGGCAAGGTCGGTATCGCCTCACAGAACGGCGGGGCAACGTTCGCTTGACCGATCATGCTGGCGTCAAGAGCGACCGTCGTTGGCGCTACTGAACTCAGAAAAGTACCCACCAGTGCGACCCGAGTGATATCGGAATTTTGCAAGGCGTCCGCGGTCGGGCTCTGAGTCGCCCACGCCACAGGCCCACCCACCAGGATCATCGCACCCGCGACAACCTCGATCACAAAGTCAACGAACCTGCGACAAGAGAGAGAGAGAGAGACGTATTTCGCATGACAAGGCTCCTTGAAGAGAATCTGACGATGCTGAAATCGACACTCTTACAACTTACCGGACCATTCTCCTCGTGTCAAGTCTCATAGCTCGAACTATTCCCACCTTCACCCAGCGGCCTCACCATCTTCATCGCCTGCTCCGCCGTCGGCGGGTGCGACAGGTCGATCGGCAGGTACACGCCGCGTTCATGGTCGCTGTTGAGGATCACCACGCTGGGCGGCACAAACTTCGCACCGTTCTCGGCGTGCTCGTGACCGACCAGGATCAAGCTCACACCCCAGCGTTCGACAAGGTCTTCGATCTGCTCGGCGTCGTACCCGCGGCCCCAGACCATGATGTGGGCGGCCCCGCGCCGCGGTTCGTAGTCCTCGTTCGTCAAATCGCGGTTGAGAACGCCGGGATCGAAGCGGCCCATCATGGCGGTCGAGGGCAGGCTGTGCGCGACGAGGATATCGCTTCGCGCCCCCACGCAGCGCAGCGCCAGCGGCATCGAGCGCACGAAGACGTTGATCGCGTCAGCGACTCTCGGCGCGTCATCGCCGAAGGAGTACGCGAGAGCCTCGTTGAATGCTTCGACGACGCGTACGCCGTCCTTGACGATGCCCGCGCCCATGACCTGCGAGAGTTCGTGATTGGCGAGCAGGGTGTGGACCAGCTCGGGCTCCAGAGCTTTCAAGGCCGCGACGCGCGCGAGAGCGCGATAGCTGAAGTCCATGCCGTTGATGAGACGGTCGGAGTGGATGATCTCGTGCAATACCAGATGGATAGGTTTGGGGAGTGTTGCCAGGTCGCCGGTTAGATCACTCGACATATCGTCGGTCAACGCTCCGGTCGTCGCGAGCTTAACGCCCATCTCCGCGACGTTCACGAGCCGCAGGAAATGCACCGGATTATCGTGCAGATCGCCAGTGGCGATCAGCGACCCCGGCGGCTCGATGCGGTCGATCGAACCGACGCGGCACTTGGCCGAACGGTTCGCCGCGGCTCCAGCGAGAAAGAGATCGCGCACGGCCTGTGGGTTGGTCAGATCGAGTTGGCTGGGGTCAAAGGGCATGGCACGCTACCGCGACCGCCGCGCCCTTACGAGCCGATCGTCACGCCCACCGGCTGGGCTCTCGGCACGCCGCTCGGCTGCACGGCGATCCCCAGCGGGGCACGCTTGGCACCCGGCGGCGGCATGCCTTCCTGATCGATGTGCCGCTGGATCGCCATCACGCCCTCGATCAACATCTCAGGCCGCGGCGGGCAACCGGGCACGTATACGTCCACGGGGATGAACTGGTCGCAGCCTTGCACGACCGCGTAGGTATCGAACACGCCGCCCGTCGAGGCGCACGCGCCCATCGAGATCACCCACTTGGGCTCGGGCATCTGCTCGTAAATGCGCTGCAGCACGGGCATGGTTTTGATCGCGATTCGGCCAGCGACGATTAAGAGATCGCTCTGCCGCGGGCTGAACCGCATGACCTCGGCCCCGAAGCGAGCGAGGTCGTAGCGGCTGCAGGCCGTGGCCATGAGCTCGATCCCGCAGCACGCGGTGGCGAAGGGCATCGGCCAGAGCGAGCTGCGGCGCGACCAGTTGATCACGCGGCGAAGCTGCGTCGTCAGGAACCCATCCACCGGAAGTGCGGCCTCGATACCCATAGAAATCGCTCCCAACCGTGAAGATCACCGACGATCGCCGATGATCGCTGGCCATTATCGACCGTCACCGGCCATCGCCAGAACCGTCCAGCATCCACCGACTCTGCATTCGGTCAGATCGTAGCAGAGGATGCGAAGGAGCGGAAAAACGGGCTGAGGGGTGTTTCAGGACGGGCAGCCTCGGGGGGGGCGACGGGCTGTGGCCACGGGTGAAGCGGCGCGGCTTGGAGCGTTGCGGAAGGCGTGGGAGGCGGGGACGGAAGTGCGTGCAGTCACGGCAGGGGAGGAGAAGGCTTGAGTCAACGGCAACCCTCCAACAATGTCCCAATGCCGCGTGTTCCGTTCAACTTCAAACGCCAATATCAGTTGCTCGGCGATTTGCTTCGCCCTATCGATATTGAAAGCGCATTGCTCTTCTGCAATCACGTCTTGACAGCGTGTCGCGAAGAAGAGAGCGACCCCATCATCCGCGACCTCGTGAACGAGTTTCGGCTCGCGCATGTTCCCTTCCTTGTCCACCTTGCTGCGCGACAGGCTCTCTTGCAGAGCCTTGGATCGAGCAATCGCGCGATCGGGACGGAGGACTTCAAACGACTGCTCAATCTTCTTTGGGAAGCACTCGAACATGATCCAGCGATGGAAGACCCGGACTGGGCCCAGACCAATTTAGCCGGCTATACCATTCGGTTCGTCGGGCTTCAGCAAAGACTGATCGACATCCGCTTGCAAACCTACGGGCTTGCGATCGCCTTGTTCACCGAGGAAATACCTTGTGGAGCAGATGAGTCCGTGGATGTTCCCGCCAGAGTGCAGGAAATTTTGGGCATGAGTCCGGTGGTCTTCATGCGAGCAGGTTTTGCGGCGGTAGCCATTCGGACGGCCAACAGCGGTCAGGTCGAGCTAAGGGGAACAATTTCAACCGATCTTGTTGAGAAGCGTTCATCTGAAGTCGGGTCTGGGGTGGCGGACAACTGGAACCGATTCCTTAAACTGATATCGGGCACACAATCTGTTTTCAGACTGAAATCTCGTGAGTTTACTAGATCATCGTCAGACTTGCGATACGAGTTGTATCGCTTCAACATGCTGAGACGTTTTCCTTTAATCGATGTCGGTGAAAAGAGGTTTGTCATCGTGGATCCGGATCTTGTGATCGCACGAACTACACTGGGCATATACTTCGATCTTTTAGAAGCTGACGGCACAAGGTTTACAGACGTATTCGGTTACCGCTTTGCAAATCTTGTTGGCGATCTTGCTCGGAAAGCGTGCGGTTCCAATCGCGTTTGGTCTGAGTCCAGCCTGCCTCAACAGGTCCGGGACAAACCGCCCTCCAAGAACGCCGATCACGCGCTTCTCGGCGACACGTCGACCGTATTGGTCGAATGCAAAGCACTCCGCCCCAGCACGAAGCTCCTAAGGATGGGCAATCTGACCGATACAGACGCTTTGGTCGCTCGTGTGGCGGCAGCGATTCGGCAACTGACCGAACACTCCAAAGCGATCCAGACAGGGAAATGGGCACCACTCGGATTGCTGGCGCGGAACTGCTATGGCGTCGTTGTGACCTATGAACGCATCCCGTCATCAAACGGCCTGCCGTTCCGCCGCAAGGTACATGACCTGCTCAATCAGGATGGCTGTACTCACCTGCCCTATTTACTGCTTTCAATATCCGAGTTCGATACGCTCCTCCGTCTTGTAGAGCGTGGCAACGCCCCTGATGCTATTATGGCGAAACTCACTGCAGACAACAATGGCGGATTTCCAGGCTCTTTCCAATCTACTCTCGCTACCGATGCGATTAGCTTGGTTACACGCAAACGCGGCGAAGCATTCCTTGCCACGTTGCCCAGCAAGCCCGAATCCGCCTAATGCTGTTACCGGGGCTGCCGCATCCCGGTATCCTCATTTCAACACAACCCCCCCCACTCCTAACGGGGCGGGTCCGTGAACCGTCACGCTTTCCACGGGTTCCGCGGCGACGGGCGTCGCCGCTCCATCTCTTCACCCGTGGCGGCAGGCCGTCGCTCCGCTGCGGAGTGGAACATGTGCGGGTGTGGGCGGATGCTTCTCCGCGTTCACACTTTTGCTGTTACACTCGCGTTTGCACCTTCATGTTCATGTTTCCATGGTTCTTGAAGGTTTGAGTGTTTGCTTCGAGACTGTTTCAGAACTAAGAAGTAGAAGAGGTAAGACAAGTTGAAAACCCATTCCACTACAAATGAGAAGAGTTCTGAAACAGATTCTTATCGCGGCACGGGCGACAGGTGAGAGGCTTTCGTCTCGGTCGGCGTGGGCAGCGTTTCCGTCGTCGCCGCCCCGCCCATCAGGTCTGCCAGCGACTTGCCGTCGATGCTGCTGAGCCGGGCTGCCATTAGTTCGCCGAACAGGGCTGGGGCTCGTTCGCGGTCCACGGCCATCAGGTTCTCGCCCACCCGCAGCACGTCGGCCGCCGCGATCGACTGCGGCGGCCTGGCGAGCGTGTACCCGCCGTCAAGGTCGCCGCCAGAAACCCGGTGTACCAGGCCCGCCGAGCCGAGGCGTTCGAGCATCTCCGAGACGATCCGCTCGTCCATGCCGGTCTTGTCGGCGATGGTGTTGTGGTCGCTGGGCTTGCCAGCCGCGAATCGTTTGGCGACCTCGACCATGACGACCAGGATCGCGGCCGGGTCCATGATGAGCGAGCGGCGATTCTCGGCCTGCACCGTGATCACGCCGAGAGTTTCGAGCACGGAGCGCGTAAGGCCGACGGTCTTGGCGGTGGTATATGTTTGCAGCGCGTGCGAGACCTGCAAGCCGCTGAGGATGATGATCCACGTCACGTAGATCCAGAGCAGGAACAGCGGCAGGATGGCGATCGGGCCGTAGAGCTTGGAATAACCGAGCGAGAGGCGGATGTATTGCTCGAAGCCGTATTTGCTGGCCTGCCAGAGCACGGCCGCGAGGAGCGCGCCAGCCAAGGCCGCGCCGAGACGAACTCGAGTGTTGGGCACGGTCGTGTATAGCACCACCAGCAGCAAGGTGGTGATGGGGATCGGCACGATGTTCACGCCGATCCTGACCACCACGGTCTGAAAGATCGAGAGGATCTGTAGGTTTTTGGGCTCGGTGATCCAGTTGGCCATGTAGGTCTGGACGCTGAGGCTGGCGACCAGCCCGAAGGCGCCCAGCGTGAGCATGGCCCAGTATTGCACGACGCGCCGCGTCCACGATCGGCCCGTCGGGGCCATGTAGACTTGGTTGAACGTCTTCTCGATCTCGACGAGCATCGAGATGCCCGCGTAGATCAGCGTCAGCACGCCGATCAGGCCTAGCGATCCGGGCGGCAGCGTGCGCACACGCATGACCAACGCCTGAATCCACTCGTCGAGCTTGGCGGTCGGTTTTTCCTGCGGCAGTGGCGAGAGCGCGGGCTGCTCGCCGATCGGTGCCGCTGCGGTCGTGTCGCTGCTCGGTGTTGCGTGCTCAAAGAACGCGGCCTCGTCGGCGGGCTCGGCCGCCGTGATCTGGTTTAGCCCTGCGAACTTCACGATCTCCTTGACCTTGTCGGTCACGGCCTGCTCGCTGGAGAACGCGGCGATGAAGATGATGCCCACGACCAGCACGGGGATCAGCCCGAAGAGGGTGCGATAGGACAACGCGGCGGCCATGCGCGGGATCTGGACTCGCTTGGCCCCCACCACGACGAGCTGCGTGATGTGCCAGAACTGGCGCGGGACGCTGGGGTGCTCGACCACGCGGCGCAGGCCCTTGTCGATCGCGCTCAAGACGGACCCCGACCGAGAGGTCGGCGGCTGCGCGACGGCGGGCTGGGTTCGCGGTTCTGGGCTTGGCGAGTTGGGCATTGCCATGACTGTATTGAAGGGCGCGGGTCAGCTGCGCGAGGAAAACCGGCCGCCCGGGCGCGGGTGGTGGGATGGGGGCGGGTCGAGCCGCCGAGGTTTGTTCTTGATCGGCTCGGAGGGCCCGCGCCCGCGGATGTCGTCGGCCGACCCGACCGAAATGGATCGTTTTTCTGACCTCAAACTTGCTCGGGATCGGGTCGTGATGATCGGCCCGGCGGGGACCAGCGGGGCCTCGGGCGCTTTCGTGCCCGTCGGCGGTTTGCCGCCTTGGCGGTTTTTGCCGCCCTTGGTCAGTGCGGCCGCGGTCTTCTTGAGAGCCGCGAGCTCGTCGCGCTCCAGCTCTCGCCACTTGCCCAGCGCCAGCGCTCGTAACTCCAGCGGCCCCAAGCGGATATGCGTGAGTTTCTTCACCGGCCAACCGGCGATCGCCAGCATCCGCCGCACCTGCGGGTTCTTGCCCTCGCGGAAGGTCAGCTCGATCATGGTCTTTTCGGAATCGCGTTTGGTGATCTTCAGCTCGACGCGCGGCGCGTGCGACGAGCCTTCCTCTTCCGCCGCCCGCAGCGCGGCCTTGTGGATGTCCTTTTCCAGCTTGGCGAGCGAGATCTGGTCGGGCAGGCCTTTGACCACCGCCTCGTAGGTTTTGGGCACGCCGTAGCGTGGGTGGGTCATGACGTTGGCCATGGTGCCGTCGTTGGTGAGCAGGACCAGCCCGGTGGTCTCGTAGTCGAGCCGACCGACGGCGAACAACCGAGGCTTTCCGGGGTAGTCCACAAGATCAAAGATCGTGGTTCGTTCGTCGCCCGGTTCTTCGCTGGCGGTGGTGAGCGTGCGGGCGGGCTTGTTGACCATGATGTAGAGGCGGCGTGGGCGTGCGGATTTTTTTCGCGCGATCGGGCGACCATCTACCTCGATGTGATCGTGGTCAGGATCGACGAAAACCGGGAGTTTATTGGCAATCTTGCCGTTGACCTGAACGTGCCCCTCCTCGATGAGGCGCTCGCAGACGCGGCGTGCGGCGACCCCGGCCTCGGCCAGGATTCGTTGCAGGCGAACGCCCTTGCTGGCGCCGTCCGACCCTCTGGCTTGAGCCTGTCGGCCCGGGCCTCGGACTGTCTGACGAGAGCGCGGCTTGGAGGATGAGGAACGAGATCGGCTCGATGGTTGGTCAGGGGGCTTCACAAAGGAGGATAGTCGCGTGCGGTGGGCTACCCCTCATCGCTCGCAAACCTGGCCGAATTCGTGAAGTGGACAAACGGTCAAGTACAACTTGACGTGACCGCCCGGGATAACTGTGGTAACTTAGGAAGTTAGGACGATCAGACCTCAAGGTCGCGTCCGATACGCGAGCGGCATCGAGAGATCGGTCGATGCAACTCTCGTGATGGATCGTGAGATCCGACTTTCAGCGGCGTTCGCCGCGAGCCGGGGATAGAAATGGCTCAACCGAAGAATCCTGTGCCGAACGTCGAGCGTGTGATGGAGGAGGTGTTCATCACGCCGCGCGTGATCGATCGGGGGGCTCTCGAAGACTATTCGACGACGCTCCAAGACCTGATCCGTGAGGCGGCGGGCCGCGGGGAATCACTGGCGACGGCCAGCACGGACGTCAAAGCGCTGGGCGAGAGCCTGCGCGAAGCGACCAAGGAACTCAAGTCACGGCTCGAGGTCGCGGTCAAGATCATACCCACCCTCGAACAGCGGCTGGGCAAGGCCGACCAGATCCTGCAGCTGACGACCGACCGCGTCAAGCTCGCGGAGCATCTGGACAAGACGATCGAATCGCTGATGGCCGAGCGGCTGGCGCAGGTCGAGAGACGTGCGGCCGCGATCATCGAGTCGGCCGAGCAGCGGGAGGCCGCGCTTCAAGCCACGTCCAAGGCGCGGTTGGACGAGGCGGTGGAGTCCGCGACCGCGCGGCTTGAAGCGCTCGCACTAGCCAAGGTCGCGGAGAGTCAGGAACGGATCGCGGGCGCGCACCGCGAGGTGTTGGAGCGGTCCGAATCGGCTGCGGCCGGGCTCGGCCCGCGGCTTGCGGCTCTCGAAACCGCAACGAACACCATGGAACGCGACGTTGCGACACGGCTAGGCTCGATCGAACGCGGCATGTCCGAGTCGCTGGGCACTCTTCGTTCGGAACTCTCTCTTCAGGTGCGGGCCGCGGCCGAGCTGGTCGCGACGACCAGCGCTGCGCGATCGGGCTGGAAGACGGAGCTCGACGCGGCCGAGGCCCGGGCACGCGAGGTCAGCCGCACGCTGCGTGAGAGCGCCGCGGCGTCGGCCAATCTTGTTCGGAGCGAGCTGGCGGAGCAGGTGGGCGAGCAGCTCCGGGACCAACTGCGGACCCAACTGCACGATCAATTGCACGGGCAGTTGCACGACCAGCTTCATACCGAACTGCGGGTGCGAATTCAGGCAGGTGTTCAGGCCAAGCTGACGGAGTTCGAGGTGATCGCTTCGGCGCTCGCTCGGAGCGTGACGGAAAAATCGGCGGCCTCGTCGCGCGCGATGGATGAACGCCTAGACGCACGATTGGGCGACGGGTTGCGGCGGATGGAAGACCTGGCGGCGCTGGCGGCGGCGCGGGTGGACGACGCGGCACGGTTGGCGGAAGCGGCGCGAGTCGAACAGGTGCGCACGCCCGAGGTCGATCACTCGGCGTCGATCGAGTCGTTGCGCGACCTGATCGAGCGGGCCGAGCGGCTGATGGTCGGGGCCGATGGATCGTCGCTGAGCGCGATGGTGTCGCGCGGCGAGGACCTACGGGCCTCGGCGGTCAAGGCGGCCAACCAGTTCGACGAGATCCGCAAGCAGGCCGACTTGGCGCGGGTGATGCTGGGCGACTGGATCAACACCACCGCGACACGCATCGACGAGGAGAACGCGCGGAACGCCGCGCTCCAGAACTCGATCGAAGCTTCTGCGGCCCGGATCGAGTCGGCCCGGCAGACGCAGGAGCAGCTCGCGCGGACGCTGTCGCAGACGATCGAGCTGGCCCAGCAGGCGGCCACGATGCTGGGCAACGCGTCGCTGGGCGGAACGCCTACCCCGGTCGCGGCTCAATCGCTGGCACCGCTGGGCCCGGTTGGAGAGCCTTCGCCGGTTTCTCGGAGCGGAGAGTTGCCTCAGGCCGCCCGCGATGCGCTCGATCGTGTGCGGAACGAGATCCAGCGGTAGAGAACCTTGGTCAGTGAGCTTTGTGAACGAACCTCACGCTCGTGCGTGGCGGAGCGCTGAAAATCTCACGTTCGCGCGAGGTTCGCTTGAACGATGAGGCTGGTTGAATGAAGAAGAAAAAAGGCACGCTTGGTTGAGCGTGCCCTTTGAACGTTGTGTTGAGATACCGGGTTTGTATTCGACCAACCGTCGGGGGCGTCCGTCGGGCTCGTCGGCGTTGGTCAGCGAGCGAGCAGGATCTGGTCGAGCAGGGACTTGGCGTTCTGCTGGCCGAGGTAGAAGTCGGTGGTGGTGACGGTGTCGAACCCTGTGGAGAGGAAGCGGTTCTGGTTGCTGAGCTCGTAGGTATTAAGGGTACCGGGGGTGGCGATGACGCCACCGGCGGACATGATGTCGAACTTGGGATTGGTGGTGAACACCTCGTCGTCGTTGGCGGTGATACGGAGGCCGAGCAGCTCGCCCACGCGACGACCAACCGCGGCGGTCATGGACTGTACGAACGTCCCCAGGTCGGCCTGGTTAGGTGAGTAGCTGAGGTTGGCGAGGCTGGGGGCGAAGACGACGGCGTCGTCGGTCTTGTCGGCGTTGAACGGGTCGCTGTGCTGGCTGAACCCGTAACGCAGGCTGGAGTTGAGAGAGACAGGGTCGGCGCTGCTGGTGAGATAGACCGTTGAGTAATCCTGGAACTCGAAATCGCGCGGGTCGGTCGAGAAGTTAACCTGCAGGCCTGCGGCGTCGAAGACCTGCTGGAGGGCGTTCCTGATCTCTTGGATGAGGAAGTTCTGCACGGTCTGACCGTTGGCCTGCGTGCCGGTGAAGCCGAGAACAGCCGCGGAGAACCCGGAGAGGTTCGTGACGGCCCCGCTGGCTTCGAGCCAGTTGATCGAGCCGCCGCGGGTTTCGATGAGCACGTTCTGCTTGGTCTTGATGATCGAGTTAACGCCGCCGTCGGTCGCGTTCGAGACGACCTGGATCCGATAGTCGGTGTTGAACGCGCCTTGGAGATAGACGGCGTAGGTGGCGTTCTGGGTGGCGTTGCCCTGACGGCCGGGGGCGATGAACTCGATAAAGAAGTCGCCGCTGGCGTCGAAGCCGTAGGTGGCGTTGTCGCCCGCGACGAGGGTGCCGGGCCTTCCGCCGTTGGACGAGAAGTCGGTGGGCGAGAAGACAAGTCGAGCGTCGTCGACGCCGGTGGAATCGGTGGTGTCGAAGAGCGCGAACTGAACGTTGGGCCGAAGATCCTGAGCGAGAGCGAGGGTCGTGAACGTGTTGAGCACGCTGGCCTGGTTGCGGCTCCCCAGATCGGCTCCCAGCGAGGTGAGCTGGACCGTGATGCGGACCTTGCTCCCGGTGGCGATGGGGAGGCGGTTGTTGAGATGGAAGATATCCACGTCGGCGAAGACTGTCTGGGGCACGCCGGTGTGCCCGGCGGGGCCGATCGCGGCGTTGATAACTGAGGTCTGCACGCCGGTGCCGGTGCGTGTGGAAGCGATTTTTCCAGAGGAATCGGTACCCGAGACGAGGTCGTCGGCCGTGTTCGCCCGGCCGTCGGCGCCGCGTGAGTAGGTGAAGACGTACCCGCCGATGCTGACAGACGGGAGATCGTCGGCGGTGCCGAAGACTCCGTCGACACCGGCGAAGGTGGTGGGAGCGGGTGCGTTGACAACGTTGGTGCCGTTGCCAGCGTCGGTGGTGGCGTTGAAGCCCGAGTCGCCGTCGTCGAAGACTTGGACGGTGAAGCTGTAGTTGCCGACTGTGTTGGGCTGGGCGTCGGGGTTGGGGACGACGCTGGGATCGGTGAACTCGGCCGAGCCTGCGCCCACGACGATGTAGTAGGTGCCTGTCGTCTTGACGAGGAAGTTCTGCTCGAAGGTGTCGTTTGTGAGATCGCCGAGATCCGACGGCAGCCCCACGCGCAGGCCGACGTTGGAAGTGTCGGCCACGAGGTTCACGCTCACGAGCCGCGCGGGCCCGAAGACCTGTCCGAGGCGGAGAGTCTGACCGGCTTGAAGAGTGATCCGGTACACGTCGGTGTCGCCGCCGAAGCGGAAGAAGTCGGTGTCGTTGTCCTTGTGGTCGCCGATGGTTCCGCGAAGGGTGTAGACCTTGTTGATGTCGGGCAGGCCGTCGGGCGTGCGGTTGTCGTCGAGCACCGCGTTCAGGTCGGTCGCGGCCCGGAAGTCCACGGTCGTGGTCGTGCCCGGGACGGTTGTGGTCTGGTTGACGAGCTTGTCGCCCGCGTCACCCACGATGTCGTCGGCGGAGTAGTTGTCGTTGACCCCCACTTTGCCGTCCACGTTCCCGTCGAGGCGGGCGTTGACAAGCTGGGCTCGCAGCAAGGCCTGCTCAAGGCGGAAGCGATAGACGCCCGGTCCGGGAACGCCGGTCTGCTCGGGCAGGGCTCGGTTGGTGATGGCCGGGGCAAATCGGACGAGCACAGTGTCGGTCGCGGAGTTGTAGGTCAGGGTGTAATCGACGCCGTTGACGAGGCGGATCTCGGTCTGGGCCGGGCCTCGAACTTCGTACACGCCCAAGGCAGCGCCGATGGTGCTGGAATCGATCGCCTGATTGAACTGGATGGCGGCGGTGTAGACGCGAGCGTCTTGCGTGACGCGAAGATCGGTGACCGCGAAGGGCAGCGGCGGGAGTACTTCCGTGGTGACGCTGAAGTTGCCCGAGGAGACGCCAGCCACGCCGCCGATGGTGACGACGCCGAGCCTGCCGGTTGATGCGATGATGTACGACTCGCTGTTGCGCGTTGAGCCGACGATGCGGCCGGTGATCGTGACGTTGCCGATGGTCGAGCGACCTTCGGCGAGGTTGTCGTCGCTGGTGCCGAAGAACCCGTCGGCACCGCGGAGGATGCCTGCGGCCAGGTCGGACTCGGCGAAATCGCCGGCGACGGTCACGAGGCCGATGGAGCCGGTGCGGACGGTGTCGGCGTCGAGCCCGAAGCCTCCGAACTCGGTGTCTGATCCCAGGTCGCCACCGGCCAGGATCGATGAATCAAAGAAGTTGCCGCGGACGTTGACTGACGCGATGGAATCGCCAGCCGAGATCCAGGTGCGTGAGGTCGCACCCACGTCGACCGCCCCGAGCGCTCCGCCAGCCCGGAGCGTGGCGCTGTCCACGATCTCGCCGACGGTGAAGGAACCGATGTCTCGTTCGGAATTGATCGCCCCGCGGTTTGCGCCACCGATGGCGATGCTTCCGGCCGACAGCACGCTGATGAGGGCTTCGTCGCGGGTGGTCGCGACGAGAGCGCCGTAGTTTCCGGTGATCCGTACCGTGGCGATGTAGTTGGCGGCGAGAGTTCCGCCGAGGAAATCACCGAGCGTGATGGTCGCGACGTCTTGGCCGACTCTGATCGAGCCTGTGCCCGAGAAGTTGCGGACGCTGATGCTCCCGACGTAGGAGTCAAAGTCGATGAGCGAGTTGCCGCGGAGATCGCCGTTGACGACCACGCTGTTGATGGTGGCGTCGTCGTTGCTGACGATGCGGAAGTCGGTGAGCGCTCCGTTGGCTGAGGTGACGTTGACGGTGAGGTTCGAGTTGAAGTTGCTGTTGACGACCACCACGCGATAGGTGCTCGCGTCGTAGAACGCCTCGCCGGGGCCCGAGAAGAAGACCGTCCCGCTCTCGGAGCCGCGTGTGAACGAGAGCCCACCGGCCCCGATCGGCGTGCCGGGGATGGAAAGGACCGGATCGATGTTGTCATCCACCAGCTGAAGCCGCGGGCCCGCGGTGAAGATCCGAGTGTCGGCCTGCAGGGCGGGGTTGATGCTGTCGCAATAGACGCTGACGAACGAAGCGGCTCCGGCCAGCGTGACCGTGTTGATCCGCGACGCGCCGGGCTCGACACGGTCGTCGGCCGTGTTGTAAATCCCGTCCACGCCCGTGTCCATGCCCGAGGAGATCACAAGCGCGTACGCGTTGCCCCGTACGCTGATCGACTCGATGAAGCCCCACTTGATCGTGTCGCGGTTGGCGCCGATGCCGCCCGGGTACTGGTCAGCCCCGAAGTTCACCGTGCCCGAGAGGATGAACGCGAGGTTCAGGTCGCCCTGGACATTGATTGAGAAGATCGAGTCGCCCGCGGCGATCGTGTTGCCGATCGTTACGGTCTGCCCGTCGGTCGTGATGTTGCCGTTGTCGAGCGTGGTAACCGGGATCTCGAGAGCAGCGTTGGGCTCGACGTCGGCCCCGCGACGGACTTCGATGGTGCCGATCGCGCGCCCCGCGATGATCGTGGCCTCGAAGATCGAACCGTTGGTCACCAGCACCCGCCCGATGTTCCAGCCAGCGGTGATGCGCGGCCCCTGCACCGCAACGCCGGGCGCGATCCCGACTGGGAGTCGGTTGCGGAAGTTGTCGTAGGCCTGCTGCGTGTTGTACTTGGGGTTGACGCCGATATCGCCAAAGATGCTGAACTGGTCGGCGGTGACGGTGACGTTGTAGAGAATCTGGTCGGCGTGGATGTTCCCGTAAAGGTTGCCAAAGGTGACGGCGACGAGGTTAATGGAGCCCGCGTAGGCCGCGATCGTGCGGTTGGGGAGGAAGGAGCCGCCGAAGATGTTGATGGTGTTGATGCCGCCCGAGTAGCTGATGATGTCGCCGCCGAAGTCGCCGACGCTGTTGACCGCGTTGATAGAGCCGAACGCGATGATCGAGCCGCTGCCCACCAGGTTGTTGCTGGGGAACGACGCGACGATGGACGTGCTCACCTGCCCGGTGATCGATTGACCGACGCGCAGGTCGGAGTACAACTGCCCGCCTGCGGTCGCGTTCTGGAGGTTCCCGCGGATCACGATCGCGCCTGGGTTGGCCCGGTTGCCGATGTGTCGGCCTGCGATCAGCGTGTTCACGGTGCCCGAGATGTCTGTGGTCAGGTCTAGGTCGCCCCGGGCCCGAAGGATGTTGACGTTGCCACGGGGGCTGGTGGTGGTGACCGCCAAGCGGACATCGCCAGCCGTGGAATCGATGGTGTCGATCGGGCCCGCGGACCTGACCGATCCGCTGATGAGGTTCCGGGCCGTGATCGTTCCGATCCGCCCGTCGGGCCCGCTGACCTCGATGTCGGCGTTGACGATGCTGTCCACCACCGTGATGCTCGGAAGAGGCCCGGCCACGATGATCTTGGACGACTGGATGCTGCGGCCGACCGTGATGCTGGCGACCGTGCCAGCGGCGAGCTTGCTGGCGCGGAAGTCGTTGCCGACGCGAAGCAGCGGCAGCGTGTTGTCGACGTCAAGGTCAACACGGTCGAAGTTGAGCGACGAGATCTCGCTCGTTACTGATCCCTTGATGTCCAAGATCAGGTCGGCGATGGTGCCAGCCCGGGCCGTGGTGGTCAGCGTGCCCAGGTTGCGGGCGGCCTGGATGGCGTTGGGGCTGAACTCGACGTCGGTTCCCTTGAGGGTCGAGTTGCGGAAGCCGGTCGCGCTGATGGTGCCGATGTCCGCTCGCGCGTTGGTGAATGTCGCGTCGTAGAAACCGTTGGTGATGGTGATGTTTCGGACGGAACTTGTCTGGATCTCGCTGCTGAAGAGGTTGCCGTCGGCGATGTTGATCAGGTTGATGTCGCCGTAGGCGTCAGAGTTGGTGTTGATGTCGCTGTAATTGTAGCTGACCCAGAAGGCGTCGATGTTCTTGGACCCGATGAACGCGCGAGTGATGGAGCCGCCGCCGCGGAGGTCGATAGTGTCGATCCCGTCGTTGACCAAATCGCCAGCGATGCTGTTGGCGGCGATGATCGAGCTGGAGATGTTCGCGACGCGTGAGTTCTCGCTGAGCACGCGAACGATGTCGTTGAGCGCGAAGATGCCGGTGGTCGAGAGCGGGGCCTGGTCACGCTGAGCAAGCCCGTCGCCGATGTCCACCCGCGAGATGCTGCCGCCGCTGTAGATCGACCCCACGATGCCGTCGAAGCGGCTCGCTGGCGTGACGCGATCAAAGTTCGCGTTGACCCGGATGATGTTGCCCGCCAGCGCGATCACGTCGCCCACCGCGCCGCCCACGTTCACCGTGTCTAGCACGCCCGTGCGCACCAGCAGCCCGTTCAGGTACGGATCAAACGGTGAGCCGATATCGTCAAGCGACGCCAAGGGAATGTCGATGTTCGCTCGGTCGACGGGGCGATAGGTCGTCGTGCCGTCCCATCTGAAGTCGATGAGCAAGTCCGGCGCGGGGAGTGTCAGCGGCTGCTCGCGGGTCAGGCTTGTGTTGCCCGCGGCGCCGATGCCTAGGAACGAACCGATCAGCCTAGGTCCCCACGCGGGAACCTGCGTCCGGCCTAGGTCGCCGGTCACGATGTTCAGCGTGGTGAGCCCGGCCAAGTTCAACATAACGATGTCGCCCAAGGGCGTTTCGTTGCGAACGAACAGAAGCGGAGCGAGCCCGTCGATCCGCCACACGTCGGTTTGGACATTTCCGCGGATGGTGATTCCTGAGACCAGCGGGTCTGCGGCCGTGACGATGATGCGCCCGATCGAGGTCACGTCTGTCGAGCCCGCCGCGCCGACGCTCTCGATCTCGAGTGTGAGCCCGCCGAACCCGTTGCCGGTGAGATCAACATTGATCTGGCCGATCGCCACGCCCTGCGAGCCGTTGATGGGCAGGACGCGGACCACGCCAGCGATGAGGCCGTTGCTGGCCGCGTTGCCGACCACGCGGATGCGGACCTGCCCGCCGCCGTCGTCCACGAAGGTTGCCACTTGGCCGACGATCAGCCTGGTCGTCACGTCCAACGCGCCGTTAGTTTCGATACGCGGGAAGTCCACGAAGCGCACGTCCGAGCCCGAGCCGATGTTGGTCAGGACGCCGACGTTACCGTCGAACAGGCCTGTCAGAATGTTGGTGGCCTCAAGGTCGACGTCCTGGCTGACGAGGATGCCGCCGACGGTGGAGCCGGGGCTGGTGTTGATGCGCACGGCGTCGTTGGCGATGTGCGATCCGTAGCGGACGAGCCCGATGTCGCCGTTGCCGCCGCTGCGTCCGGAGAGGTACTGCGTGGTGCCCGCGGAACCACCCAGACTGGTGATCGGGGTCGACTCAGAATCCATCCCGCTGGCGCCGCGCACGTCGATGAGCGCGATCCGGCCGCCGACGCGGAGGGTGAAGAAGTTCACGTCGCCCTCGGTGGGGCCCCGGCCTGCCAAGGCGGACTGCCCGGTGATGAACGAGCCGAAGTCGCCGCCGACGGTGATATCGACAAAGCCGTTCGCGAAAGCGCCCGTGGCCACTTCCGAGCGGCCGGTGTCCGAGCCGGTCGTGATGTTGTACAAGTTTCCGGGGATGTTGAACGAGCCGCTGAGCCAGTCCTGGAACGCGTCCGCGTCGGGCGCTGTCGAGTTGCTGATGTCCTGCGTCGAGATCTCGCCCGCGCCCGCGTTGTTGGCCCGGCCCGTGCCGATACGGATCGAGCCGACGTTGCCCGAGAGCACGTTGATGGAGTTGTTCAGGATCACGCTCGAACGAGTGATAGCGCCCGAGCCGCTGTTCCCGCCCGTGCGGTACGAGCCCAGCGTCACCGGGGCCATGCCCAAGATCGTGAACGAGTAGTTGGGTGTGACGGCGAACCCGCCGTCGTCCCCGGACGGATCGGTCACGACGACGTAGTAGACGCCCGGGGTCGTGGGTTGGTATCGAACGAACTGGTTGCTGATCGAACCGCGAGTGATGCTGGGCGCCGCGACGGTGCGGCCGTTCTCGTCGAGAATGCGGAAGTAGAAGAAGCCAGCCATTTCGATCGAGATGGGCGTCGTTCCGTCGGACGCGAAGGCGTAGACGTCGGACTGGTCGTCCTGGGTGTTGATCTTGCTCCGGCCGCTGAGGTCGCCGATGACGCGTGTGCCGGTGCCCAGCGTGTTGAGCCACTCGGCGCTGAGCAGCGCGTCGTTGCGATAGAAGCCGCTGCCGAAGATCAAGGACTGATCGGCCTGGGTGAATCTCCTGCGTTCGCTCTCGCGCTGAGCATTGGGCAGCGACCAGCCGTTCGCAGCGAGAGTGATCGCGATATCGGTTTCTGGCTCGGGCGTCGCCGGGTCGTTGGAGTAGATGTACTCTTTCTCGAAATACGTCGATGAGATCCGCGCGGGATGATTGACTGGATCGCTGACGATCCCCTGGACCGTGATATCGAGCAGGGAGCGACCGCCGATCGAGATCTCGCCCACGGTGCGCCCGACGATGAGCTGACCGAATGTCTTCACCTGCACGTCCGCGCTGGCCGCCGGGTTGACGGTGTGAAAGATCCCGTTGACAAAGCCGCGGATCTCGGCCCGCCCGACGTCACGCTGCCAAGTCCCCGCTTCGCCTGCCACGATGAGTGTGCCGAGGTCTCCGGCGACGGTGATAGAGCCGTAAAGATTGGAAACGACGATGCGCTCGACCGAGCCGGTGAAGTTCGAAGACCCGAAGAGCATTCCGTGGATGTAGACGCCGCCGATGTTGCGGTTGCCTTGGACAAAGATCCCCTGCGTGGGATTCGCGAACCCGCTGGTGATTGGGATTTGGCGCTGTACACCGTTGACAAGCGGGAGCCCGCTCGGGTTGTACGTCGCGGCGTTGGTGTTGTCCCGGACGATCGGGCTGCCGATGATGACGCTGCCCGAGTTGCCGGGCAGCCCGTGGACGGCTGGCGGGGTGTTGGGGATCGTGTTGTCGATATCAAACCCGAACCCGCCGGTGGCCTCGAAGTAGTCGTAGAGCCCGGAAGTGAGGTTCTCGATTCGCTTGTACGCGAAACCACCCTCGAAGAAATCGACGTCGGCGTCGGGCGTCGTCGATGCGGCGGTGAGGCCGCCGAATATTGTGAGCGACGTGCTCTCGTCGGCGTTGACGAGCGTGATGCTGCCGATGCCGTCGTTGATGTCGGGGATGCCGTCGTCGTTGAGATCACCCAGCGCGAGCGTGCCGCCGTTGGGAACTCCTAGCGCGATTGTTTGGAATATTTCTCGACCGTAGAGATCAAGAAACCGGGCCGAAGAGCCGACCCTGCCTGAGAAGAACACTTCAGCGGTAGGGCTCACACGATTCACGATATTTTCAACAAAGTTTCCTGCCGGTGCTGTGTACTGCAGTTCGTCCACAATGAACGCGTCCGCCCCGGTATCGGTGGCGAGAATGCGCAGGCCGTCAAAGGCCGGGTTTGCCGTGTTCGCCGTGAACGTGAATCGACCAACGCCGGTGCCGTTGCCTTGGGCTAGCAGCTGAGCGCCCGTAAAGGTCTGGGTGACCACGCCACGGAAGAACAACTGAACCGAGAACCTGGCCGCGTCCAATCCCGCGCTCGAGCCCTGCGCCCCCCGGACCGTGAACGTCATGCTCGACACACCCTGGCTCAGGCCGCCTTGGGTCTGGGGGCGGAACTCAAAGAACTGGCCGATGTCCGGTCTAGCCTGCAGGAACCGCTCGCCCGTCGGAGCGCCGACGTTGTCGAGCACGGCCCGGACCTGGAAGTTTGACGTTGGGATGATGTTGTGGTTGATGCGGATGAAAGAGCCCAGCAGCACACGCCCGCTCGGGAAGTTTTGCACGTTGGGAAGCGGAGCACCTGGGGTCGGCGGGAACTCGTCGTTGAAATCTTCGTCCACGACCGTGGGGGCGTTATTCACAATCTGCGCGTTGGTGAACGCGCTCGGTATCGCGTAGGCAAAGACGGCGCGGACCGTGCCGATTCCCGTGTTGGGGTCCACGTCCGTCGGCGAGATCGTCAGCGAGAACAAGAGTTGCCGAGGCTCGAGCTGGTCCACCACGGGCCGACCCGATCCGCCAGCCATCGACGCCAACCGAGCGCCGCCCTTGGCCAGCCCCCCCTTGGAGTTGCGGCCCGAACGCAGAAGGGGACGATTCACTTGGCGCGACTTCTTCATGACCACTCCTCAACACAAGCTCACGGGCTTGGGACAGACACAGACGAGTTCTAGGACTACTTCTTACCAACCGTCTCGACCAACCGCCTCAACCAACCGCCTTAACCAGCCACAGCGATCCGCACAACCGACACCATCCTCAATCGCTCGGCCTGAAGCCGTCCCAGCCCGACCGACGAAACACTGCTGGGGCTCAAACTCGGTTTAAAGGCCGCCTGTTTGCTCAAGCTCACCTCGCCCCGACTGACCCGCTCAGGCAGCGTGCCCGGGTAGCACGCCGCAAGACGAGATCGTTCGAACCACCTCGAGAGCCCCTCGACGGACCGCCGCAGGCTGCTCGCATACCTCGCGACCCGCCGCCGGACTCTCGACCATGCCCGTACAACGTACACGACCTGCCGCAAGTCTTCAACCGAGATCTCGCCCGGAGCGGTCGTTCGAGAAAGGTTTCTCAAACGAACCAGACGAATCGAATCTGCCTCGGCTGCGTTCATCTTCGTCTCATCTGAAGGTCGCTTGAAACTCTTTGGCCGACCCAAAGTTTGCCTACCGACTAACGCGACGCGCCGCCTTGCCGGGCGATGCAGCCGGAGCGTCCGATTGAACCGCACCAAAGAGCGACGCCAGATCTTCCCTCGGATCGTCACCGATCACTCTCAATGTGGTTCGAGGTTCATGGTCCACGACAGCTCGCTGGGCCGCTGTGCGGTGGTTCCACACCTTGCGGCGCGAGACCAACCGTGGGGAAAGCCATTCACGCCAGCGTGCGAAGTCCGGCCCGGCCGTCCACCAATGGATTCGATACGGAGCGCGGCTCGGAAGGTTTCCACCAATTTGACAGTTTCTGAGATTCCTCGAGTCTTTCGATCCGTATTTTCGATCTGGACAGGATTCTCGGCGATCGCTTTTCAACTACAGGATTCGCTTAGATCGCGGGTAGCTGCCCATGACAGACAGGCTCTGGCAGTGGGCCGTCGCCTCGCGGATGGTTGAGGCCATGATCGGGTCGTCGCGGTGCCCGAGAGCATCAAGAAAGAAGGTGTAGTGCCAGTTGTTCCGCCCGCTGGGGCGCTTATCGATGTGGCTCAGGTTGACCCCTGCCCGCTCGAAGACCCCCAGCACGCTGACCAGCGCCCCCGGCTTGTCGGCCGTGGTGAACATGATCGACGTCTTGTCGTCCCCCGTCCGCTCAGACTTCTGGCGCGAGATGACAAAGAACCGCGTGATGTTGCCGGGGTTGTCCTCGATCTTGGCGAAGAGTGTCTTGAGTCCATAAATCTGCCCCGCGAGTTCCGACCCGATCGCGGCTGTGTTCGGGGTTTGGCCGATGGCCAGGGCGGTCTGCGTTTCGTCGGCCGCGGTCTTGGCGGCCCGGCTTGAGCTGGCCGCCGGGATCAATTCAGCGCCCGGGTACTGGGTCGAGAGCCACAGCCGGCACTGCCCGAAGACCTCGGGCTTGGAGTGGATCCTCTTCACGGCCTTGGGCGGGCAGTTGGCGAGCAACTGGTGGTGAACCGCGATCTGAACTTCCGCGCAGATCGAGATGTGCGCTTTTCCGTCGCGGAAAGCGTCGAGCGTCTCGACGATGCCGCCGCCGGTCGAGTTTTCGATCGGCACCAGCCCATAGTTCACGTGCCCGCGCTGGACCTCGGTGAAGACGCCAGCGATCTCGTGCATGTCCTCGAACTCGACGGAGTTCCCGAACTGCTTGACGGCCGCCATGTGCGAGTACGAACCGGCCGGGCCCAGGAAACCGATCCGCAGCGGCTGCTGGAGCGCGAAGCTGCCGGACATGAGCTCGCGATAGACGCCTTCGAGCGCGCGCTCGGGCAGCGGTCCCTTGTTCAGGCCGATGACCTTTTCGAGAACCTGCGCCTCGCGGTGCGGGGTGTAGATTGGCAGCCCGGCCTTGCGCTTGAGCTTGCCCACGTGCACCACCAGCTCGGCACGCTCGTTGAGCAGCTTGACGAGCTTGCGGTCCATGGCGTCGATCTTTTTGCGCACGTCTGCGAGAAACCCGGCCGCCTTGGGGTCGGGCTTGGGCGGCGAAAGCGAAACACCGGGAGCGACAACGCGGGAAGACGCCCGGCCCGAGCGCGGGCTGGACTTGGTTTTCTTGCTCACTTCGAACCCTCAATTTCTTCAGTAGGGCAGGTTTTTAACCTGCCTGTCTTTCATGGTGGGACAGGTTTGCAAGGTGCCTGTCTTGAAGAGGCAGGTTACAAACCTCCCCCACCACAAGGCAGCTCGCTACTTCAGCTCCACCGACCAGTACGCATGGTCTAGGAACGCCTTCCACGACGCGTACTTCTCGTGCCCCAGCCGGAGCGTAATCAGCGGATTGCGCTTAGGCTTTTCGGGACGACGAACGAGCGACATGCGAGCCTGCTCGGGCGTTCGGCCTCCCTTGCGGGCGTTGCACCGGATGCACGCGCACACTAGGTTATCCCACGTGTTCCCGCCGCCCTGAGCACGCGGCTTGACGTGGTCGATCGACAGGTCGGCCGTGGGGAAAACTCGCCCGCAGTACTGGCACAGGTTGCGGTCGCGCGCGAACAGGTTCCGCCGATTCAGCTTCACGATCTGGTCCGGCAGACGGTCGTAGCCGATCAGGCGGATGATCCGCGGCACCGCGATCTCGTAACGCACCGTCCGCACCCAGTCGTGCCGCTCGGGCTCGAACTGGCGTTGCAGCTGCGCGACCTCGGCCCAGCTTTCGAAATCGTAATTGAGAAATTGGTGGCCGCTGGGCCCTTGGTCAACGTGGATCACCTCGGCGATGTTGTTGACGAGCAAGCAGAACGCACGCCGGGCCGAGATGACTCGCATCGCGACGTAGAGCTTGTTCAGCACGAGCACCTTGGCGTTGAGCCCTTCGCTGCCCATGGAGTTGGCGATCGAGCTGCCGATGGAGTTGGCGATCGAGTTTGCCAGAGGCCCCGAGGCTGCCATGGCTAGGTCGGCACCGAGAAGTTGATCGCCAAAGTCGCCGCGTGAGATCTGGCGAGGACCGGGGCGTGAGTCGGGAGAGCGACGGTCGTTGGAAGCGTCGGCGATATCTCGCTGGCCAGCGTTGGCCGAGTGCTTCTGCGGGGGTTGGTCTCGACGCCCGTTCATAGATCTGCTCATCGATCGACGTTGGGTTAGCCTGAACCGAGTCTCTGAAGTGCTCGCGCTGGCCGCAAATCAAGCGCGAACCGCTCGCGAACCTGAACCATTTACGCCGCCCAAGGCCGACAAAGGCCTGAGGCCGCGGTTACTGATTGTTGATGAGGATCGGCGCGGGATCAATGGGGGTGCAGAGACTGCAAGAACGACCGCCGCGGTCGCTTCACGCGGTCGGCGTACGAGTTGTTTGCTGTGGCTATCGGAACCGCTGACTGCCGGACGATGAGGGACAGTCCAGCCGCACCTCGCTCAGTTGGCAATTCGATGCTTCCGCCGCGGTCACGCGAGTAAATAGATCTGAACGCTAGACCTCTTCGGCCGAAAAGTTCTGAGAAGCCGCAGAGGCACGATGTCTTGTGTAGTTGTGAGATGGAGGAGGCGACTGAGATCGGTAGGAACCGATCTCAGTCGTACGAAGTCGCCGCCACACCGCCGGTCACGATGCAGCGGTTGGTCAATAACGTGCGGCGTGAAGGGTCGTGGTTGAAGATTTGCGGCATGACGATGGCGGCGTAAAGGCCCCACTAGAAGCAGTCGATAACACCACATCACCTCGCCGATCTCAGACCCGCTGGCTGATCGAAGAATTCAATGAACCAGACCGTGAACAGTCCCAGTCCGAGCACGCGAGAGGCGTCGTCTGCGAATGCCGGAGTCGTCATCGGTGGCGGCTCGCGACGCACGCGGGCTTCGCGGCGGCGGATGATCATCGTGACGATTGGCGTGCAGGCGTTGTTGCTGGCCGCTGGCTGGGCGTACACGTTCCGAGCAGTGCGATCGCGCGTCGTGGAGAAGTTCAAGGACCAGATCGTGTCCAGCAACATTGCCACCGCCGAGGCCGTAAGCGCGAAGCTCGGTGAGTTGGTGCCGCGCGAGATTGCGTACCAAAGCAAGGATTGGGAGACGGCTCAGTCGGTTATCGAGAGCCTGCGCATGCCCGCGGGCGGCTTTGCGTGTCTGATCGATGACGAAGGACACCTTCTATGTCACCCAGACATGCGCGAGCAGCCGGAGTTGCGCGAGGTGAGGCTGGGTTCGGCGAAGCTACGCGGCGAAGCGGGAGCGGCCGACGTGGTGCTCACGGACCTGCCGCATGCGGGCGTATCGGCGGGCGAAGTGGTCTTTGGTGGGGTGCAGACGCATTACTTGGCGACGACATACTTACCCACGACCAAGGCTCGCCTGTTGGTGCACCAGCCTGTGGACGGACTGCTAAGCGCGGGCGAAGCGTCGACCAGCGGTCTCTTGTGGATCGCGGTGGGCATTGGCTCGGTCGTGCTTCTGGCTACTTCCGTGACGACGGCTCGCCTCATGCGTCGTCACGACCACGAGCTGGAATCCATCAACACGGGCCTCGAAGGCGAGGTGTCTCGGCGGGTCGACCAGGCCATGACCTTCCGCGATTCGCTGATCCTTGGTCTGGCCAAGCTCGCCGACTACCGCGACACCGATACGGGCACGCACCTTGAGCGGATCGCTGAGTATACGGAACTGCTTGCGCGGCAGTTGGCGACCACGACCGCCGAGATCGACGAGGCGTACATCCGTCGCCTGCGCGTGGCGTCGTCGATGCACGACATCGGCAAAGTGGGCGTCGAAGACGCGGTGCTCCTCAAGCCCGGCAAGCTGACTGATGAAGAGCGAGGTCGGATGCAGCGGCACCCGATCATGGGCGCGGACACGCTGCTGGCGATACGCGAAAAGATGGGCCATGACGAACTGGTGGAAATGGCGATCGTGGTGACGCTCGAACACCACGAGCGCTGGGACGGCAAGGGATACCCGCTGGGACTCGCGGGCGAGCAGATCCAACTGGGCGCGCGTATCGTGGCGCTGGCCGATGTCTACGACGCGCTCACGAGCCGGCGCGTTTACAAGGCGGCGATGAGCCACGAAGACGCGGTGGCGATCATTGTCAAAGAGCGCGAGACGCAGTTCGACCCGAGTGTGGTTGACGCGTTCGTGGTCTGCGGAGCGAAGTTCGCCGAGGCGCGAACGCGGCTCCAGCCGCCGGAGGCAGGGACGGCGGAGGCGAAGCTCGCGGCGTGACCGATGCGAAGGGGCGGGTCGAACTGATCTATAGGAAAGTCGACGGGCAACATCGGCTGGACGGCACTTATTTCGTGTCACCCAGCCGCGGGACCATCGTGTTTGAGCGGCGGGCGTGATTGCTCGATGATCGGGCCGAGGCCGACCTGTTGACACCAACCCCACACCAACCCCACACCAATCGGGGCGGCGGTGTATAGAGCGAAAAAGAAGACCTCGCGGGGGCGGGGTCTCAAGAACGGTTGGAGATATATAGCTTCGATCACACGGGCTCAGCGCCGACAGCGTGAAGCCAGCAAGCCTGTTAAGCTAGCGAGCCCAAACCATCTACGCCGCCCAAGGCCGACAAAGGCCTGAGGCCGCGGTTGCTGATTGTTGATGAGGATCGGCGCGGGATCAATGAGGGTGCAGAGACCGCAAGAACGACCGCCACGGCGCCATGGCGCGGTCGGGCTGTGCGTTCTTTTCGGTGGCTATCGGAACAGCTGCGGCCAAAGGCTGCCGCGGCAGAGCAGACCAATTAGTGCCTGCGTCGTTAGCAATCCGATGCCACCGTTGCGGACGCGTTGGCAGTTTGATCTGAACGGTGGGTTTGTGCGGTGTTATTGAGAAATGAGGACTTGTGAAGTGGTGAGCTGGACGAAGACAATGAGATCGGTAGAAACCGATCTCGGTGGCACGAAGTCGGTGCCACCCCGCCGCTCAAGACGACCCTTAAGACCGAAGTCAACGAAGAGGCATGGGCTACCCTCCGCAGCGACACGTCCCGCGAGTTCGCCAAGCCCAAGGGAGGCCGCATCGCGGTCAAGGTGATCAATCATCTTGGGGATGAGGTGATGAAAGTGTTTAAGGTGGAGTAGCAGATGGCAACGCCGACTCGCCTCTCTGACAAGAGCATCGCGGTACTTACGTTAATCGCGCAGGGGCACACTTACGCGCAGATTGTCGACTCGCGCCCGGATCTGACGTACCTCGACATTTTCGCCGCTGCTGGAGAGGCTTTGTGGATCCACGAATCCCGGCCTGACCCAAAGGAACGGCTCGAACAAATAAAGGCGAAACACGCTCGGGCCTATGAGGCTTGGACGGCCGAGGATGACGCCGCGCTTGCCGCGATGAGCAAGCGTTTATGCCCGGTTTCGGAGATGTCGGAGCGGTTCGGCCGGCAGCCATCGGCCATTCGCTCGCGACTGGTGAAGCTGGGACTGTCGAGGTAACGGATCGACTTGGAGACATGATGGAATTCAGGATCGGCTGGGTGGAGCTGACTTCGTGCCACTGAGATCGGTTCCTACCGATCTCAGTAGGAACCGATCTCGGTGGCACGTGTGAGCGCTGTTCTCCTATGGTCTCGCGTACCCTCTCCTCATGCCGACCCCACTCACCTTCGCCGCCTTCCAGAAGCTAATCTACGACCGCTACTACTCCACCGACAGCACTCGCGGCACGCCGGGGACGTTCATGTGGCTGATGGAAGAGGTCGGCGAGCTGGCCACGGCCTTGCAGAACAACGCGCCGGGAAAGTCACCAACTCTTGAAGAACGTGCCAACCTCGACGAAGAGTTCGCGGATGTCATCGCCTGGCTCAGCACCATCGCGAACATCCACGGCGTGGACCTTGAAAAGGCCCTGCGCAAGTACACGCACCAGACGATCGAGGGTGTGAAGGATTGACGCGGGTGTAAAAATCTGACGCAAACCGTCTCGCCTCAACGAGGCTCGCTGCGGCACAGAGGCTCTCTGAACGAGGCGGATTGCTGGCGCACTCGAGCCCGTTGTCGAGGCAGTCTTGCTCACTTCGCGGCTCCCCCGGGTGGTCGGGGCAGACCTACGACTTGCCCGCTGGCACAGAGCCCAGAAAGTGCGCGATGATTGAGTTGCGATCTTCTTCTGAAAGCTCAGCCAAGGCCGCGTCGAGCACCGGCTCGAGTTCACGCCACGAACGCTCGTCGAGGCTGACCGCTTCGGGCATACTCGTCACCGCGGGCTTGGTCCGTTGCCGCGTGCTTACGCAGTAGTCAGGAGCGGAGCACGCGAGTTGCGCGATCCTTCTTGGAAAAATGCTCTTGATTCTGTTCTGGCCAACTCTCGCACCTCGTTCTTCGAGCGCCGTTATGACCTCACTGCCACTAGCCTCCGCTCGGTCCGGCTACGCTCGGTTCGGTCGTTGGCAACGTTGGGATTTGCAGTCGATTGTGCTTGATCAGTACTCGTCACCGTACCTGTCATCATGCCGCCACCCTCGCCCAACCCCGACTCGCCGTCCAAGCACGACCCCTACGCCGCCTTGCGGTCCCCCAACTACCGTCGTTTCGCCTCTGGTTTCCTCTTCTCTTCCACCGGCCTTCAGATGCTCGGCACCGCCATCGGCTGGGAGATCTACGAGCGCACCCACGACCCGCTGATGCTCGGCTATGTAGGCCTCGCTCGCGCTCTTCCGGTTATCCTCCTCGCTCTCCCCGCTGGCCACGCGATCGACCACTTCAACCGCAAGCGCGTTCTCGTGGTCACGCAGTTCGCCATGGGCCTCGCGGCCGCCCTCATGGCCTTCGCCTCGTACCACACCGTACCGCTCTGGACCATCTACGCCCTGCTTGTTCTCACCGGCTGCGCCCGCTCCTTCAACGGTCCGTCGCGCGCGTCCATCCTGCCGATGATTATCGAGCCCGGTGACTTCCACAACGCCGTGACGTGGAACTCCAGCGTCTTCCAGATTTCCGCTACCGCAGGCCCGATCCTGGCTGGCCTCATGATCCACCAGTTCGGTGCCGCCTGGCCCGTCTACGTCGTCACCGCTGCGGGGTGCTTTGCCTTCGCGCTCTCGTCCTCATTCCTGAAGCCGCGTCATCGGGCCCGCCCAACCGGACCGCTCACGCTCCGCTCCATGACGGCTGGCATCAGTCACGTGTGGCGCGAAAAGACCGTCCTCTCCGCCATCACGCTCGACCTGTTCGCCGTCCTCTTCGGCGGCGCGACCGCTCTCATGCCCGTCTACGCCAAGGACATCCTGCACGTTGGCCCCGTGGGGCTGGGCATTCTCAAGGCCGCGCCTTATGTCGGCGCGTTCGTCATGGCTCTTGCCATCGCCCACATGCCGCCGATCCGCCGCAGCGGCCCTGCGCTTCTGCTCTCCGTCGCTGGCTTCGGGCTTGCGACCGTTGCGTTCGGCCTCTCGACCTGGTTCCCGCTCTCGCTGGCGGTCCTGTTCGTGGCTGGCGCGCTCGACAACATCTCCGTCGTCATCCGCCACGTGCTCGTTCAGGTGCGAACCCCCGACGAGCTGCGAGGCCGCGTCGCCGCCGTCAACAGTGTGTTCATCGAATCTAGCAACGAGCTGGGCGGCTTCGAGTCGGGGCTCGTCGCGCGGTTCCTCGGCCCGGTCTTCTCCGTCGTCAGCGGCGGTGTGGGCACGCTCGCCGTCGTGGTGGCCGTCGCCCTCATCTGGCCCGAGATTCGCAGGCTCGGTTCATTGCACGAAGAATCCAAGGCCGCGCTCGTCAAGTGACCTCGTTCGCTTATTCCGAAGTAGGTTCGAGATAGGTCCGAAGTAGGTCGGCAGTCCGAGCCGAGTCTTCTCTTGGCCTTAGAACTTCGCATTCGCCTCATTCATCTCTGCTCCCAGCGCACCACCGATCCGCGCGCACCTACGCCGCTCGCCTGCCTGATACGATCACGAAACCCAACTTGGAGCGCCCCATGACCACCGCCCACTCTCGTCGTGACTTCCTCTTGGCTTCCACCGCCGCCGTCGCCGCTGCTGCTGCCGCCCGCTCTGTCGCGCGCTGCGCGCCGTCTCAGCCAGAAAAAACCACGACTCCCGCGCCGATGCCGCCCGCGGGTGTCGCCATCGAAAAGCGCAAGTTCGGCAAGACCGACATGATCGTGGCCGTCCTCGGCTTTGGCGGCGCGGAGATCGGCTACGACAGAACCGAGCAGAACACCGTCTCTACGCTGCTCAACGCCGCCCTCGACGCTGGCATGAACGTCGTCGATACGGCCGAGTGCTATGTCGATTCCGAGGTCCAGATCGGCGAAGCCATCAGCCACCGCCGCAAGGATTTCTACCTCTTCACCAAGTGTGGGCACATCATGGAATCTGGCGGCCGCGGCAACGCCTGGTCCAAGCCCGAGATCCTCAAGTCTATCGAGCGCAGCCTCACACGCCTCAAGACCGACGTCGTCGATCTCGTGCAGCTCCACTCCTGCGGCATCGAAGAACTAAAAAAAGGCGACTGCATCGAGGCGCTCGAACAGGCCAAGAAAGAGGGAAAGACTCGCTACATCGGCTACAGCGGCGACTCTCTCGCCGCCAAGTTCGCCATCGAGACCGACCGCTTCGACTCGCTGCAAACCTCGGTGAACATCTGCGACCAGGAGTGCATCGAGCTCACGCTGCCGCTCGCGGTCAAACGCAACATGGGCGTGGTGGCCAAACGCCCCATCGCCAACGCGGTGTGGCGCGACGAGAAGAAGCCCGACAACGGCTACCACGTTCCGTACTGGGAACGCCTGCAGGAACTCAAGTACGACTTCACCCAAGAACCCGCCCGAAGCCGCCCTAGCCCCGACGGAGCGGCCGGGGTCGCCATGCGCTTCACCGCAATGCAGCCCGGGGTGGACGTGCTGATCGTCGGCACCACCAAGCCCGAACGCTGGAAACAGAACGCCCAGCTGATGCAGGCTGGCCCGCTCCCCAAAGAACTCCTCGAATCAATCCGCGCTACTTGGCATAAAACCGCCAAGCCCGACTGGGTCGGCCAGATTTGACCGAATAGTCTGGGGAGTAAGTCGACTCTCCGAGCCGAGCCTTTCTTTTCGTCAAAAACTTCCGAAACCAACCCGATCGACCAGCCACGAAAAAACCTCGCCGACAAGGGCGAGGTTTCTAGTTGGTTTCTTTATTCGGACCCGAGCGCGATCGTTCGGACCAAGAAGACTTGTTAATTCTCGTCGTCGCTCGAAACGCTGCCAGCCCCGGCCAACGCCTCGAACTTGTTCTCCTTGCGGAAGAACTGGCTCGGGTTGTCGTCGGTCAGACGCGCGTTGAGTTTGGTCAGCGACTCGTCGACAATCTGACGCACGCGCTCGCGGCTCAGTCCCAAGTCGTCGGCGATCTGCTTCAGGGTCAACGGCTGGCAGCCTTCGAGCCCGAACCGATGCCGCAGCACTAACGCCTCGCGCTCGTCGATTGTTTCCAGCAGCTTGCGGAGCGTTTTGAGTTCGTCGGTACGCAGGACCGATTCCTCGGGCGTGCCCACGCGCGAATCGGCGACTAGCTCGCCCATCGAGACCAGCCCGTTCTCGCTGTTGGCCTCTTGCATCGGCGTTTGGAATGCCTTTACGGCCCGACGAATGATCCGGATCTTCTTCAGCGGCAGGTCCATCGCCTTTGCCAAGTCCTGCAGGGTCGGGGGCACGCCCATCTCAGACTCGAGGCGGCGGGCCGCGACCTTCCACTTGGCGATAAGTTCGACCATGTACGCCGGGATATGCACCGGCTGGGTCGCGTTCATCAGTGCCCGCTTCATGGACTGCTTGATCCACCACGAGGCGTAGGTGCTGAAGCGGGCGCCTTGGGCCGGATCGAAGCCCTCTACAGCCCGCAGCAGCCCGATGTTGCCCTCTTCGATGAGGTCATTTAAGGACAGACCACGGTTCGCGTAATGTTTGGCAATGGCGACCACTAGCCGCAGGTTGGCCCGGATCATCCGCTCGCGAGCCTCGGGGCAAGCCTCATTGATGATCTTCCACCCCAGCTCGCGCTCTTCCTCAGGGGTGAGCAGGGCTGTGCGGTTGATTTCGCGAAGATACATCTGAAGATCGGTCTGGACGGGGCGACTGGCAGCGGCCTTTTTCCTGCCGCTTGATACACCTTTTGCGCCAGCCTTCGCGACGGACCTAGGGGTATCATGGGCACCGAGAGGCCGAGTGCCTTGCGGTCTTGTTGGAACTTCGGAGTTGGATGCCGAATCGGCCACGGAACGAATTGGACTCACTGTTCTACCACCTTCTACGGCAGATCTTTGCCGTCAACGAAACCCCCACCACAGGGGCCCGCCGATGTTCGATCCGACAAACCCCACCACAGGGTTCCATCGGCGAACAGCGCTTTGAGGTTCATCAAGGATGAAGGCGCACTCTCTCATCAGCAAATGTGCCACGAGATATCCGGCTTGCAAGGAAAACCAAGAGTTTATTTTGGAAACTTCTCGGTCCTCACCGTTCTCGTCGCTCATCCATCCTCGACTTCAAACTGGGTATCAACACCGGGGCTCTCGCTGTTCTACAATCTTTACACCACCGACAGGCTTGAAATAAAGACGCTCGACGAAGACTCCTGCGCGAAACAGCCCATTTTTACCGTCAATTCTCAACCTACCTTTCGTGACAAGATGCTGTACGATCTATATCCGCTCTATGTTGCATCGGCCAGCGAAGGTTGACGAACATGAACGGATCAAGAAGATTTCCTCAAGGATCAACGACCTAGAACGCACGATCGAACATGGATACACCCAAACCAAACCCTGACTTCAATCCAGACCTTACCCAAGTCCTCAGCGGTTGGCCGTATCAACCTGGTCAGATCAATGCGAGAATCATCCGCGCCGAGGACGGCGAACCGCGCATTCAGGTTCGAGTTGACCTCGGAATCATCCAGATGCACGCCACCGGTCGGCCTGATGGCCAGCGACCCGAGGGTTTCGAGAGCCTCCTCGAGTTTGTCGAGCACGGCGTCGAAGAGGCCGAGCACACCGGGGAAGAACCCGACAAGCTCAACACCGACCAGTGCCGTGCCTTGCGAGACGAGGCTGTGCAGTACTATCACCGCTACGTTGCGCTGCTGGCGCTCGAGGACTTTGAGGGCGTGGTGCGCGACACCACACGCAACCTGCGTGTGATCGATCTCTGCCAGAAACACGCCGAGTCCGAAGAAGACCGCAACGTTCTCGAACAGTTTAGGCCTTATATCACGATGGTGCGGGCCCGGGCTCTGGCTAGTCAAGCGCTCAAGGACAACGAGCCCAAGGCCGCCATCCACGCCATCGACGAGGGGCTCGACGCGCTCAAGCAGCACTTCTCTGACAACGGCGAGCCGCAGATGTACGACGCTTCGAGCGAAGTCCAGATGCTGCGCGGGATGCGCGAAGCGCTCATCCCCAAGCTGCCGCTCAGCCAGACCAGCGAGCTGCGGGCGCGACTGGCCAAGGCCATCGAACAAGAGAACTACGAGCTGGCCGCGATCCTCCGCGACGAACTGCGCCAAATGAAAGACTGAGAAGGTACCGAGTAGGTCGGTTCTCCGAGCCGAGCCTTTCTTCGATAGACCTCATTCGTCTTCCAGAGAGCAAGCGTCGGGTTGGAGAGCCGACCTACCGGGACGCCGCTCGCGCACGCAGCCGCTCCAGGATCTCCTTTGCCATCGCCTCGGCCGTGGCGATCTCCTCGACCGTGACATGGTCCGCGCCCGCCGCCTTGGCCTTGAGCCCGGTGCTGAGGTAGTTCGTACGAGCCGCGAGAAAGACCTTCGGCGCCAGGCGACGCACCGTGCTGCACGCGCGCAGCATCGCGTCCTCGTCGGGGATCGTGATGATGACAGCCTCGGCCTCGGCGATGCCCGCCGACTCGAGCACCTCGGGGTTTGTCACGTCCCCGTACACAATCGTCCGCCCCAGCGTGGACTGTTTCCGAACCGTCGTCGAGTTCAGCTCGATCAACGTGATCGGCACCCCAATCGCCGCGAACCGCTCCGCGAGGTTCCGCCCGACAGGCCCGAAGCCCGCGATGATGACCGGTCCGAAACTCGCGACCGCGGCAGTGCTTCCCTCACCGGGCACGGTGCCCGGCGCGATCGAGCCCTCTGTGGCGGTGGCGGAATGTTGAGCCTTCCTTCCCGCCACGGTGTCTTCGTGGTGCGGATCTTGATTCGCATCGTGTACGGCGACGTTCATGATCGAGTTTCGCACCCACTGGGCGGTCGGCCACAGCCCGACGCGGGCCGCGAGAACGTGCGCTGGCTTGACCAGCAGCGGCGAAACAACCAGCGACAAGACCACAATCGCGATGACGCTCCCCGGGCCCGCGTCCCCAAAAATCTCAAAGCCGTCCGCGGCCGAAAGGATCACCAGGCTGAACTCCCCCGCCTGTGCCAGATAAATCCCCGACAGCACCGCGACACTCGCCGACGCGCCCAGCGCCCACGCCGAGAACGCGATCAGCGCCGACTTGAACGTCAGCAGCACCAGCAGCCCAAGCCCGATGCGAAGCCAATCGTGAGCCAACAGCGCCGGATCGATCTTCAGCCCCACCGCCGTGAAGAACACCGCCATCAAAAGATCGCGCAGCGGCGCCAGTTGCCCCGCGAGCTGCAGCCGGAACGGCGTGAACGACAGCATGAACCCTGCCAGGAACGCGCCCATCTCGGGGCTGAACCCCAGGCGGCCCGTCAGCATTGCCGCGCCGATCGCCATCGCGATCGACGTGATCAGCACCAGCTCGCCCGAGTTCGAGCCACCCGCCGAATCCGCGCGTGACACAAAGTGCAGAATCTTCGGTAAAAACAGCCGCCCAAACCCGATCATCGCGATAATCCCGCCAAAGCTCGTCGCCACCGCCAGCATCACCCGCATCGGCCGCGTCATCTCTTGGGCCGTCTCCGGGCTGACGATCGTCGGCATCTTCGCGCCCGACCACTCCGCGATCAACGGCAGCATCGCCAGCACCATCACCGACATCAGGTCCTGCACGATCGATACGCCGATGCAAATCCGCCCGTGCATCTGGCGCAGCTCACGCCGCTGTTGCAACACCCGCAGCAGGACCGCCGTTGACGACATCGAGAACGCCATCGAGACCACCAGCGCTCGCGGGGCACTCACGCCGAACAGCAGCCCGACCGGCCAGATCGTTAGAATGAACACCACCGTCGACACTGCGCCCACCGCCAGGATCGACAACATCCCACGCTTAGCGCTCGCCGTCTCGAGCATCAGCCCGATCCCGAACATCAGCAGAATGATCGCCAGACTCGAAATCTGCTCGACCGTTTTGATGTCCGAGACCAGCCCCAGCGCGTGCGGCCCCACCAGCGCCCCGGCTACCAGATACCCGGGGATCGTTTCCAGCTTGAGTTTGCGGAAGATCGTCGCCACCGCCGCCGCGGTCGCGAGGATGGCAAGCACGTCAACAAAGAGATGCCGCGAGTCGGATTCCGATGCGGCCAAGAACAGCGGGAGTGAGTGAGGAAAAGACATGCCGCAAACTCTACCCGCGCCGCACTCCGCATGACGCCCGAACTCAGCCAGAGCCAACCGCGCGCGAAACCTCGCGCGAACCCCGCGCGAACCAAAATCAATCGGGCGCGATCTCGCGATCATCCGCGACGCGCTGCCTGCGCACAAGCACTGAAAGCAGCGTGAGGTCGGCCGGGGTCATGCCCTCAAGCCGTCTCGCCTGCCCGAACGTGCGAGGCCGAAACTTCAACAGCGCCAGCCGCGCCTCTGTACGCAGCGACGACAGCGACACAACGTCAAGGTGGTCGGGGATTCGCCGGTGCTCTAGCTCGGCCTGCCGCTTGATCTGCCCACGCTGACGCTCGATATACGTCGCGTACCGGCGATCCGCGTAGACCGTCTGCCACACGCGATCGCACGCCGCGATCGGCCCCACGGCCGCACGAGTCTGTGCGAGCGAGAAATCTGGGCCGCGCAGCAACTTTGTCACCGGCTGACCGTCCGCCCTCGCAACGTCGAGCCGCTCGTTCAGCTCAGACGCCTCGGCTCGCCACGTCGCGAACAACTCACGCCGCCGCCGACCGAGATCGGTGTTCGCCAACAACCCCAACCCCAGCGCCACCGGCGTCAACCGCTCGGGCGCGTTATCTGATCGTAACAACAGCCGATGCTCCGCCCGGCTCGTGAACATGCGGTACGGCTCCACCGGCGTCTTGGTCACCAGATCGTCCATCAGCACGCCAATATAAGCTTGCTCACGCCCCAGCACAAACTCACTCTGGCTGTTTATATACCGCGCCGCGTTCACGCCCGCCACCAACCCCTGCGCGGCGGCCTCCTCGTACCCGCTGGTGCCATTAATCTGCCCCGCAAGAAACAACCCCGCGACCCGCCGCGTCATCCCTGTCGCCAGGATCTGGTGCGGCCGAACCATGTCATATTCAACCGCATAACCATAACGATAAATCTTCGCGCGCTCGCAACCCGGCATTGAACGAACAATCACGTCCTGCACGTCCGCCGGCAGGCTCGTCGAGATCCCGTTGCAATAGATCCAATCGTCGCGTAAGCTCTCAGGTTCAAGGAACACGCCGTGCGACTCGCGCTCCGCAAACCGCACAACCTTATCTTCAATCGATGGGCAGTACCGCGGCCCCACCGATTCGATCTGCCCCGTGTACATCGGCGCACGATGAAGATTTGCACGGATAATCTCGTGCGCGGCCGTCGTCGTCGAAGTCTGCCGACACTCCACCTGCGGCAGCACCGGGAACCGCGCCAGCGACATCGCGGCCAACTCCGAATCGCTCTGCGCCTCGCCGCTCGCGCTCAAGTCGCTAAACGACACCGGCACCGCGTCCCCATGCTGGGCTGGCAACGACTCCCAATCGATCGTCGATCGCTTCAGCCGCGGCGGCGTTCCCGTCTTCAACCGGCCAAGCTCAAAGCCGAGATCCGTCAGCGCCTTCGAGATCCCGACCGCCGCCGCCTCGCCGTGCCGACCGCCCGCCGACTTTGATTCTCCCGTGTGCATCAGCCCACGCATAAACGTGCCCGTCGTCAACACCACAGCCCGCGCTTCGAGCGTGACAAAGTCACCGGAGCCAATTTCGCTGGAGCCCTTCGCAGGCCGAATCACGACTCCCGTGATCTGATCGTTCACGATGGTCAGCGACTCAACGCTCCCCGCGACCACCCGGATCTCAGGCCGCGCCGCGACCATCCGCTGCACCGCCTCCGCGTACGCGTGCTTATCGCACTGCGCTCGCGGCCCATGCACCGCTGGCCCCTTGCTCGTGTTCAAAACCTTGAACTGAATCCCTGTCGCGTCCGTCACCAACCCCATCAGCCCGCCCATCGCATCGATCTCGCGCACCAACTGCCCCTTGGCCAGCCCCCCGATCGCTGGATTGCACGACATCACGCCGATCTTGGAAGGGTCGAGCGTGACGAGCGCGACCGAGCCCGGCTCGGGCAGCAGGTTCGCGGCCGCCCACGCGGCCTCAACGCCGGCGTGACCGCCGCCGATGATGATGATTTGGAAGGGGGGGAGGGGCACGAGAGATGGTAGGTGTACGCCAGCCGCTCCCCAGCCATTGATGATCCTGCACTTTCAAATGGCAATGTTCGGCCCGCTCAACGCCATCACCGTGATAAAAAACTCACCAAGACGAGATTCTGGACAAGTAGCGTCGCTCTCGAACGACTGATCCCCCCTCTTCGCCCCATCGCTTTCAAACTCGGCGGTTCCTTTCCACACGGAACGAATCCAGCGTTCCGCGCTGCCTTGTTCTTTCGAAACAGTACGAACTTTGAACCGCAGCTCTTTCGAGTTTGGCACCGTCAGACCAATCTGATCGATCGGACTTGTCTCCTGCGTTAACCAACCCGGCTGGTACGGGCTAAACGCATCGCGATCATTCTTTGCATCATACTTGCGCATGACAACGATCATCGAGTCCAGGTCCATGCTCTCCGCAGCGCGTTTCCATTGTTCGGGAACGGAGGCGTCTGATTTGTTCCACGAGCCCATCAGACCAAGAAGCATTTCCTTGCTAGGCGAAATAGCGATTGTGTAATCATCCGGAAACCCAGCAAACTCATCCGCAACTCCTTCTTTCTCGGGTGGATCATTTTTCTGGGCGCCGCCGCGATTCGCCGAGGCGAGCCAAAGGTTCGGGCCGTCACCGCCGACCTTTGACAGGCCGCTCTTCGCGTCCGTTGTCGCCGACTCCCGGACATCCGCCACTGATTACGTAAATCGAACGACAAGCAAATGATCGAACTACCCAACGCCGATTTCCTTTGGAATCGTGAAATGCGATCCCGCCATCGCACGGATCGCGACGTGCTTGCGAGCGGTCATCTTGTTCAGCCATTGCAACCCTGTCATCAACCTCGAATCGATCACGCCGTCGAACGGCCGCTGTCGGTAGTTCTGTGTCATGGCACGAAGCGGCAAATCGCTGTCCTTTAAGGCCTCAAGATTGATGACGAGCAGCCCCTCGACGCTGACCGGCATGCTTGTGATTATATTTCGAGGGGTAAACGCCCGTGCGACTGGTTGGGGCGGTTGGATCACCTCGGGCGAGGCCGGGCTCTGTGGGACGTTCTGTCAAAAGCCAGAGATCGGAACAAGGAGCGACAATCCGATGACCCAGCAGCACTTCGTTCGCATAAACTATTCCATTCAATATCGCCTCGAACTGCCATGCCATAAGCCATCACCGGTTCATGCTTGAACCGGAACGCATGATATCAAGACTTTGAAGCGTAGGTGTGGAGTATTCCGCCCCGTCCTCAATGCGCATTCGGGTGCATCCACCCCCGGAACGCTGTCAGCCACAGGATCCGCAGATCAAACAGTAGCGACCAGTGCCGGATGTAAAACAGGTCGTACTGCAGCCGCTTGCGCAGGCTCGTCTGCCCGCGCAGGCCGTTCACCTGCGCCCACCCTGTGATCCCGGCCTTGACGTGCTGCCGCAGCATGTAGCCGCGCCAGTCCTCGCGGAAGCGTTCGATCAGCTCGGGGCGTTCGGGCCTTGGGCCGACTAGCGACATATCGCCGCGCAGCACGTTAAAAAGCTGTGGCAGTTCGTCGATGCTGGTGCGGCGGATGAACCGCCCAACCCGGGTCACGCGCCTGTCGTTGCGCTTGGTCCATCCGGGGACTTGATCGGCTGCGTGCGGCGTGCTGGCCGTGGTGGCGCCATGTTCGCTCCCGCGTTCGGCGTCGCGTGCCCCCGGCACGGTCTGCAGCTCATCGCGCACGTGTACCATGCTGCGGAACTTGTAGATGTTGAACTTTTCACCGCCCAGGCTGACGCGCCGCTGCCGGAAGACCACCGGCCCGGGCCCGCTGAGTTTGACCGCGACCGCCGCCGCGAGCATGATCGGGCTCAGGAGCGTGATCGCGGTCGTGGCGCCCGCGAGGTCGAGCATCCGCTTGGTGAACCCGCCCAGCCCGTTGAGCGGCGATTCGCGATAGCTCAGGATCGGCATCCCCTCCAGCTCGCTCACCGTCATGCTCTGTGACATATACCGCGGCGGAACATCGGGGATGATCCGCACGTCTAGCGCGAACCGCTCGAGCCGATGAAGCACCGTCGGCAGGACCGAGGCTCGCGAGGTCGGGATCGCCAAGTACACCGCGTCCACACGCCGCTCTTCCAGCACGCGCTCAAGGTCCGTCAGCCCGCCCAGCACCGGCCTTCCTAGGCAGGTCTTCCGCTCGGTGTGATCGTGGTGCGAAAGAAAGTACGCGATCGATATCCCGGTCCAGGAGTTGCGCTCCAGCGTCCGGACGGTAATCTGCCCGAGCCGGCCCGCGCCGATCACGGCTACATGGCGCAGGTTCATGCCGTGCCGCCGCATCACCCGCAGGGTCATTCGGAACGACCAGCGCTCCAGCGAGAGCAGCGTGGGCAGCAGCACCGCCAGCGCGCCGAGCTGAAGCCGGGCCGCCCCGACCTGATGCCCGAAGACCTGCGCCACCGCCTTGCCCTTGCCGCCGTCCACGAACTCGTCGCCGATGGCCCACATTACGATCAGGATGGCCGCCGTCGCCGTCAACGCGGCGCGGAAGACCGCGCCGATCTCCTTCACCACGGATTGGTCGCGGCGTGGGCGGTAGAGCCGGAACATCCAGAGGCAGTACAGCGTGATGGGCAACGCGAAGAGAACAAACGGGCCCTTGACAAAGCTCTCCCAGTTCCGCGGCCAGAGCGGATAAAAAGTCTCCACCGTTTCGCGCCTGATCACCCACGCCGCAAAGCACGCGACCAGAATGACCAGCGCGTCGATGAGAAACAGGAGGGCGACGAAAACTTGATGCCGCTGTTTGAGCAATGATCACCTCGGTGTGAGGAACCCGGAAGGGGGGAGAGGGGGCCCGGCACGCCCTTGGGGCTGGCTCTACTTTGCCCGCGCCGCGGAGGGCTGTCAAGGCAAATCTTCGGAACGTTTTTCATAAACGACCGAGCCCTGAGAGACCGTTCCGATCTTCAGGCGCCTTGGCGTCGATCGAATCGGGGAACGTATCCGTGCGGACACAACCGTGGCACGCTTGGCAACCTCTAGTCTCGCGAGCATCTAATTCGTAGCCCAACCTCGCCCGGTTCGTGGCGAAGGCAAATGTTCCGACATCGTACGCAACGCCGCGCGGTCGTCCTCGGTCAGCACGGCCGGGTCGGGCGCCACAATTTTGACGACCACGTATAGATCTCCCGGCTCCCCTGTTTCGGGCGTGATGCCCTTGCCGCGCAGACGCAACTTCTGCCCGCTCGTGCTCCCGGCCGGGACCTTCATCTCGAGCGATCCCTCCAGCGTTGGAACGCTCACCGCCGCCCCTAGTGCGGCCTCGGCGATCGTCAGAGGCAGGTCGAGATACAGGTCCAGAGACTTGCCCGCGTCCGCGCCGCCGCCGCCTCGCCTGAACAGAGCGTGCGGCGCAACGCGAACGGTGAGCAGCAGGTCGCTACCCTCCGACCCGCCCGCGGCCTTAACGCGCAGCTGGGCACCATCCGCGATCCCCGCCGGGATCCGCACCTCGATCGTGCGGCCTTTGCTCCCTTCCGTGACCCGAAGGCTCTCCTTGCCGCCCTTGGCCGCGGTGATGAAGTCAACATCCAACTGGTGTTCGAGCGTTTGCGGCGCACGCGCACGCGACCCGTTGCGGGCTCGTGACCCGCGCGCGCTTGCGCCCGTCGGCCCGGGCCGAGCGCCGGGCCCGCCATAGCCCGGCTGTCCTGAAAAGAAAGTCTCGAAGATTGAGCTTAGTTCCTCGGGGTCAAACTCAGAGCTCGCCCCTGCCTGACCACCCGGAGGCCAGCGGTATGTTCCGCCCGCGCCAGCGCCGGTTCCAGAGCGCGGGCTGGCGGCCGCCCCTGAAACTCCGGCCTCGCCGTACTGGTCGTAGGCCTTGCGCTTTTGCGGGTCCGACAGCACGTCGTAGGCCGACTGCACCTCCGTGAACTTCTGCTGCGCGTCTGGCGCTTTGTTCACGTCAGGGTGGAGCTTCCGGGCCAGCTTGCGATAGGCCGATTTGATCTCGTCGGCCGACGCCGATCGCGTCAGTCCGAGCGCCGCGTAGAGATCCTTTGAAGGCATGAGCGATTTTAGTCCGCTAAAGGTCGGACGTGCCATCCCATCGCCGGGTTTGGCTAGTTCGCCCGGCCTCGCTTATTCCCTCGGCTTAAACTCATCGCAAAATTCGGGCGAAAAAAAAGCGAACCTTTCGGTCCGCTCCAGGTCGTAATTTCTCTATCGAAGTTCGAACGGACTCATCCAAGCCTATTTGGGCTGTTCCGCGGGCTTGTCTTCGACGGGCTTGGCCTCGAGCGGCTTGCCGCTCGCATCGGTCGCTGGGGCTGCGCCCGGGGCCGGGGGCTGTCTCTTATACACAT
>ENA-ORBV01001873-ORBV01001873.1-microbial-mat-metagenome-genome-assembly--contig:-NODE-1873-length-45585-cov-15.529643_pt1 | contig 45585 bp, 40 predicted proteins | sample MGYA00237777_ERZ505514 | MGnify/ENA primary metagenome ERZ505514 (study PRJEB26160, sample SAMN06269048) | microbial mat metagenome | isolation source: Oligotrophic lake microbial mat | place... | reverse complement strand
GAGAGCGAGACAACCTGCATAGTGCATTTATATACCATTGATGGCGTCCAAGTGCAGCGTCAGGAGGTCACCCAGGGTGATGATACGCTTTATCTGAATCGCTCTGAGTACACGCAAGGATTCTATTTTTGGAAGGTGACCACGACCTCCGGCCAGATCATCGATAGCGGCAAGGTATTTATCGTCAAATAAAATATTTCTCTATTTCCATTTTGAATTTACATACTTGTCCAACGGAAATGAGACCTCTTCCATACTGTGTTGGCTGACCGGGAGTTTATCGGAGCATAATGGTATGATTTGCTGGTTCAGGCTTAAAATCCCTTACATACCATGGTTTGCATCAAAAAAAGTGAACCTTAAAAGTCCTATGATATTTTAATACCACTCTTCTCGATATTTGGAAATGTATTCATCGTTATCCATTCTCAAACAAATAAAGATTGAAAAGATTACCATATTTCCTAAGGATCATTTACGGAAGATCAATCTCAAATCACCATTTAGAAAGGAATCGGTTCGTCGTCTTCATTAAACCTCGATGGCCTGGTGATAACTGCATTGTATGCATCACCTTCCGGGCCTTTGCCGGAGATGTCGTTGAAGAAGTCATCACCCGGATCAGTGAATTTGGCGTATTGGGCGATGAATTTTAAGCCTATAGTGCCCAGTGCACCATTTCTGTGCTTGGAGATCAGGATCTCTGCTGCATCTTTTGAAATGGTGGGATCGGATTCCATCTCGTAGTAGTCCGGACGATATATGAATGTTACGATATCCGCATCCTGCTCGATAGCTCCAGAGTCCCGAAGGTCGGAGAGTTGCGGACGCTTGTTACCTCCACGCGTTTCTACAGCTCGGCTCAACTGGGACAGGGCGATGACCGGCACTTCTAGTTCTTTCGCCATGGTCTTAAGGGCGCGTGAAATAGAACTGATCTCCTGCTCACGAGTTCCTCCGCGTTTACCATCCGGTCCTGCAGACATGAGTTGCAAGTAATCGACGATGACGAGTTGGATATCGTGGTGCATCTTGAGACGACGACATTTCGCACGAAGCTCGAAGATGTTGATGGCGGGCGTGTCATCGATAAAGATGGGCACTTCGCTAAAGCGCTCTACGGCGCTGTTGAGTTGCTGCCACTCGTAGTCTTCCATTTGCGCGTTTCTCAGTTTAGAGCCCGGGATCTCAGCGACCATCGACATGAGACGGTGGGTGAGCTGGAGGGCGGACATTTCAAGCGAGAAGAAAGCTACAGGTCGGTTATAATCGACAGCCGCATTTTTGGCAACTGCAAGACAGAAGGCCGTCTTACCCATACCTGGGCGGGCAGCTACAATGATCAGGTCAGATTTTTGCCAACCGTTGGTGATTTTGTCCAGTTCGGTAAATCCGGAGGGCACACCTGTCATTCCTATTTCCTTTTTGGAAAGGGACTCGAGTTCTTTTTGAGCTTTGACCGCCAGGTCACCGAGCTTGGAATAGCTGCGGTTGAGGTTCTTCTGGGTGATGTCAAAGAGGTTTGATTCAGCCTCATCGAGCATCTGGAACACGTCTTTGGTGTCTTCAAAGGCATCGCTGATCGTCGAGGTACTCACGCGGATGAGTTCGCGTTGGATATGCTTTTGGGCTATGATCCGGGAGTGGAACTCGAGGTTGGCGGCACTGGCTACTTTATTTGTCAGTTCTACCAAAAACCCAACTCCGCCGACCATTTCCAGGCTGCCGGCCTTTTTGAGGGCTTCATGTACGGTAAGAATATCGACCGGCTGGGAGCGCTCGAATAGGTGCATCATGGCTTCGTAGATGACGCCATGGGGTTTTTTATAGAAACTGTCCGGGGTCAGAATGTCCAGCACGATGGCCATGGCATCCTTGTCCAGCATGAGTGCGCCGAGCACAACTTCCTCTATTTGAGTGGCTTGCGGTTGGAGCTTGCCATAGACCAGGTTGGTGAGATCATTGTCGGTGCGGATCGGTTTGAGTCTGCTGCCGGAAGATTGAGGGTTATATTGATTAGGCTCAGCCATTTAATAAGTGAAGAGTGAAGAGTGAAGAGTGATGGTTCGACTACGCTCACCAACCGAAAATGATAAGTGAGTATTGAATTAAATGAATTTTATTTTAGGCCCTATAAGCCCTATAAGCCTCATAAGCCTCATAAGCGGGTAGCTGCTAGTTGACAGTTGACAGTTGACAGTTGACAGTTGACTAAAAGGGGTACAAAGCTATATTGAGGGGGACGGAAAACCTAATGCCATTTACTTTCCATTTACAAGGCGATGTGGACAACTGCCCCGGAAAATGTGGAAAAGAATGTTAAAAAGTAATCAGTCCCGGATACTATCTCTAAAGTACACATTAAAACAATTGTCCATTTGAAAAAGTGCCTTGGAGGATTGGTATAATGATGGTTTTATAGTCCGGGGTGTATTGAATCCACCCCGTGAATGGCAAAAGCCGATGGCTTTTGATATTACAGGCTGAAGGCTTAAAGGCTTAAAGTCTCAAAAGCTTTTGAAACTTATAGAGCTTATGGGCTTATAGGCTTATGGGTGGGAAAATGGACTAGGTTAGATTGATATTAATTTATATATGTAAATAGAATATATTAAAATCAAAATTTTAACAGGGATGGAGGCCGAAAGGGGGTTGGTTTGTGAAAAAATAGCATATAAATATTTTTTCATGCGATAGTTAGGTCGGAATGGACTCAAAGGGCCTTTAGAGCCGAAAGGGCAGAAAAAGGAGAAGGGCTGATAAGGCTCCATAGGCATAAGCGCAAAAACATCTTCGTGCACGCCGTGTATGCTGTGCGAAAACCTTTTAAGTAGGGAGGTATTGAATTATTCGTTAAGCTTCGTATCAGTAGCTTTTTAAAGTTGACCATTGTAATCTGCTAGCCCGATTAGCACAATACTTTCGTTATGTTTTCTTACGTAGTTATAAAATGCGAAACTTCCAGCTTTTCACTTTTGGGCTGATCATGTTTGGATGCACACACTTAGTAATAGCAAATAAAATCAGTCAGGATTCCATGCCAGTCCATTACCCATTGATGGATTCCATTGCTAATCAGTACGATTGCTGTTGAGCATATGATCGGTGTAGATGCAATCCTACAACATGGCATTGTTATGGTTTGCTCTTGGTCGCATAATTTTGCGTCTCCGATTCAAAGGACAGACCATTTAATTCTAAATCAATATTGTTTACCAATTTAGCAAAAAACACAAATGAAAAAAAATTGCTTTTTTAACATTGTTTCTTGCGATAGCCGGACTTCAGGTCAGCCATGCGCAATTGAATGCTGCACAGGCCCTAAAGAGTTTTACCAAGACGAAAGCTAAGGTGGATGGCCTGACGAAGAAATTCCAACCTTACAAAGATCTCGCGATTAATAATGCAGGAATGGTAAGCCCGGAACTCCAGACAAGTATGCGCAATCTGGATACACAAGTGTCAGGAATGAGCAAGAGACTGGATAAGTTTCCAACTGCATCTGCACCAGAACAGATCGCGATGGCTTCCTCCTTTGGTAGTGATTTCAAAGGTTTAAAGAAGTCAACGAATGGGGTAACTAAATCGATTAAGGGGTTGAAGTTGCCTAAGATTCCTATGATGTAGTCAGCGATGCATACGCTGGTGTAAGGACGTACTCGTATTTAAACAGCGTTTTTTCATAGACAACAAAGTAATATTGAAAAAAGGAGGGCCCAAAGCCCTCCTTTTTTACTTAAACACTAAATGGAATTGAAGTCATTGTCCATAGAAGACATGCAAACGATTTCGGTGCTATAGGTCAATCGGTCTTATCTAACTTTATGTATATTCACGTATGCCTCTTAGAGACCAAGGTCGGAGAGCAGGAAAACACACTTGATATCCGCGGTGCATGGTTTGAGCTGCGAGGTAAGTTCAACTTTAAGCATCCGTGGAGTTATCTGATCGGTGCTGAATAAGAAGAAATCGAAGTAGGATTTAGGGGCACACTGGGCATAAGAGGCCACAACAGGCCGAAGGGCTGAAAAGTAAAATCCAACCAAACCAATAAAAATTGATGCTTGAAAAACATCAAGAAAAGTGCCGTAGGCACGGACGAGATTGTAAAGTGGGTTTTCAACCTCACGAAAAAGACAAGGATCACCTTAACCTAAACTCATCTTTTCGCAAACCTGCTCAGTATTTCATACACGGTCAGAGCGGCCTTGTCCCACGAGAAATATTTGCTCCGCTCATTTCCTAATGCTATCAATTCATGACGAAGAGAATCTTCTTTTGCCAGGCTAGTCATATGATGAGCCAACTGTTCAACATCATGTGGGTCAAACAGAAGAGCAGCATCACTGGCCACCTCAGGGAGCGAGGACACATTACTGCAGATCACAGGCACTCCACAAGCCATCGCTTCTACAAGGGGCAAGCCAAATCCTTCATACAAACTCGGATAGATCATTGCCTCAGCACTTGCGACCAATGTCGTGGCATCTGCTGTAGCAATGTATCCAGGCAGATGGAAAGCATCTTTCCATTGACTTTGAGCTATTGATTTAAATACTTCTTCCGTATGCCATGAAGCACGGCCAGCAAGGACCAACTGATGATCTGAAGGAGCAGCAGATTTGAATTGTTCGAAAGCTTTGACTAGCGTCAGTATATTTTTCCTCGGGTGAATGGCACCTAGATAAACAAAATAGGGCCGGCCATTTGTATACCTGTCTCTTGTTATTTTCTTTTGTTCTTCACTGACCGGTTTGTAAGCAGCTGTGATACCATTGTACACCACCGATATTTTGTCAGCAGGAATATTGTACCCTGCGATGATTTCGCTTTTGGAAAATTCAGATACGGTGATGATATGATCCGTATACGCGAGATAACGTGGCATCCATTTTTTATAAAAAGCTCTGATGCGAGGTTGCAGATGTTCCGGATAGCGGAGATAAGCGACATCATGCACCATGGATACTTTAGGGATGCTCATGCCGAGTGGAATAAAACCATCGGGGCTGAAGAAGACATTTGCTTTTTGTTTGACAACATGCTTACGCACCGGATGATCAAGCCAGTAGCGGATCAGAATTGGTAGCCTTGTGACGGGATGTATGGTATGCGGGATCACATTGGGGCTATGGACAAAACGCTGATCAAACTTCCTATCGAAATAATAATCGAATTGATCCTCCGGGTGTGAATGGACGATACGACTCATCACCTCGTCCGTGACGATGCCTACGCCTTCGAGGCGGTCTGTAAGCATATGTCTGGCATTCAAGGCGATTTTCATACAGGCACTATAGTTAGGGCACAAAATAATCTATTACGTGTAAAGGGGAGGTATAAGGTTTCTTAGCTGCCGTTGCAGGAGTTTGCTCCTGCAAAAACATGAGTACCCAACGAAATTCCATAAAGAACCCCACTTGGAAACCTCATGGTTGCAGGAGCAAACTCCTGCAACGGCCCTCAAAAGGTAGTTAACCTTTATCTTTACCCCTTACAAACCAAATTCGATGGGTGAAGCAAAGAAAACAGATGTCCTGATCCTGGGTTCAGGCATAGCCGGACTGACATGTGCGATCAAGATTGCGGAGGCAAGGCCTGATCTGAAAGTCACCGTGCTCACGAAAGCAGTCGCTGATGAAAGCAACACCCGCTATGCCCAGGGTGGTGTAGCAGCCGTCTGGAATGAAAAAATAGATACAGAAGCAAAGCATATTGCCGATACACTTGACGCAGGGGATGGTTTATGCAATGAAGAGGTTGTGCGAATGGTCGTGGAAGAAGGTCCGATCAGAGTACGTGAACTGATAGAATGGGGTACCCGCTTTGATAAAGAGAAAAGTGGTGAATATGATCTAGGTCGTGAAGGAGGACATAGTGAAAATCGAATCCTTCACTACAAGGATATCACCGGATGGGAGATACAACGGACCATCACGGAGAAGGCGAAACAATTGCCCAATATTGTTATACGCGAAAATTGTTTTTCAATTGACTTGTTGACGCAACACCACCTGGGGTATAATATTACAAGGGTGCATCCTGATATCGAATGCTATGGAGTCTATGCCCTGGATAAAAATAATCTTGGTGTAGAAACACACCTGGCCAGAGTGACTGTCGTTGCTACCGGAGGAGCAGGCCAGATCTATCGTGCGACGACAAATCCCATCATTGCTACAGGCGATGGCATGGCAATGATGTACCGCGCCAAAGGCCGGATCAGCAATATGGAGTTTGTACAGTTTCATCCTACTTCGTTGTACAATCCTGCTGTAGAAAGTCAGGCGTTTCTGATTTCTGAAGCAGTGCGTGGATATGGAGCTGTGCTGCGTACCAAGGATGGAGCAGAATTTATGCACAAGTATGATGAGCGGAAAAGTCTGGCCCCAAGGGATATTGTGGCCCGCGCGATAGACAACGAAATGAAAATACGCGGGGATGAATATGTCTACCTGGACTGCCGTCATTTGGAGATGGAAGGATTTAAAAAACACTTTCCTAATATTTATGATAAATGCCTGGAGGAAGGCATTGATGTCGCCAAGCAAATGATTCCTGTAGTGCCTGCATGTCATTATTTCTGCGGAGGGATATTGGTCGACAAGATGGGTAAGACCTCTATCAATCGACTCTATGCTGCGGGAGAGTGTACCGCTTCAGGTTTGCATGGCGCCAATCGGCTTGCATCCAATTCTTTACTGGAGGGCCTAGTCTATGGACATAATATTGCTGTGGATGTGATTGATTGTATTGATCAATACAGCTATAAAGAAGGCATCCCCGATTGGGATGCGATGGGTACCACGGATCCTAAGGAGATGGTCCTCATCACACAGAGCTGGAAAGAATTGAAAGATATCATGAGCAGCTATGTAGGTATTGTGCGATCAGATGTGCGTCTACAAAGAGCCCTTGACAGGTTATGGTTGCTTTACAGCGAAACAGAAAACCTGTACAATACAACGACACTCTCGCCTCAGCTATGCGAGCTTAGGAATCTTATCACGATTGCTTATCTGGTGACACGATCTGCATCTATGCGTCATGAGAGCAGGGGCCTACACTATACGACAGATTTTCCTGATTTGCTGGATCATAGGGAAGAAACGTTGATGTAAGTATCCTTCTGTGATCACTGATGATGCGATAGATACAGGAGTGATGCACCTACGGCGCATGATTGGCTTTTCTCTTACCGACCTGTTGCCCCGATGGGGCAATATCAACCGTGCCCTCTGGGCACTGCTCTCTACGCTCTGCTCTCCCGTCACCCTATCGGGGCGGGATCTACGCTGCGCTCTCTGCCCCCTGCTCTCTGCCACCTGCTCTCTGCTCTCTGCTCTCTGCCACCTGCTCTCTGCTCTCTGCTCTCTGCCACCTGCTCTCTGCTCTCTGCCACCTGCTCTCTGCTCTCTGCTCCCTGCTCTCTGCTCTCTGCTCTCTGCTCTCTGCTCCCTGCTCTCTGCTCTCTGCTCTCTGCTCCCTGCCCCTTGCTCTCTGCTCCCTTCTCTTTAATTTCTACCAGTGACATTCACCTTAATCCGCTCATCACGGTTGGCAAGTTCCCAGGTGGTATGAAAAGCTAGTCTGGCAATCGTTTCTGCCTTTCCATACATGATTTTATCAGGGGTATCCGTGGGTCGGTGATAATCAGCATGGACACCTGAGAAATAGAAGATGACAGGTATACCGTTTTTAGCGAAGTTGTAATGATCAGATCGGTAGTAAAAACGATTTGGATCGTCATCCCTGTTGAAGGTATAATCGAGTTGTAGTTTGGTATACTTGCTATTAGCGGTTTCATTGATATCGTGGAGTTCTGTACTGAGCCGGTCAGCGCCGATGACATAAGTGTAGTTTGAATCCACGTGCTGATCATCGACCCTGCCGATCATATCGATATTGACATCTGCCACCGTCTGTTCCAAAGGGAAAATGGGATGCTCTGCATAATATTGTGAACCGAGCAGTCCTTTTTCTTCACCGGTGATCAGCATACATAATACACTTCGCTTCGGTCCCTGACCAGCGGCCTTTGCCGCTGCAAAAGCCTGTGCTATTTCAAGCACGGCACTCGTCCCGGAGGCATTATCATCAGCCCCGAAAAAGATATCAGTACCCCGCATGCCGAGATGATCAAAGTGGGCAGAGACAATCACAACTTCTTGCTTCAACACAGGATCTAATCCTTCGATATATCCAAGGACATTGACACTCGGTGTGGATTTGATCTGATGGGCTGCTTTGAAATGCACATCTACCGGTATCGTCGTGTGTGTGGGCCGGCCTTTGCGAGTGATTTTATCACGCAACTTGATGATTTTATTTACTTTTTTACCGGCTAGCTTTTGACCCAGCGTGGGTGAGACGGAAACGAGTGGCAAATAGTTATTTAATTGTTCAGGTGTTTCCATGAGCGTCGCACCGGTCAATAACTCTCTCCTGGCATACATGACCATTTGCCTGAAATCATTTTCTATAATCCAGAGTGATGCTGCGCCTGCTTTTTTTGCAGCGTCGATTTTATAATACGGATCAGATGACCATTCTGATATCGAATCTGATCCGGTCAATCTGAAATTGTCATTTTGATCCCGGGGTTCACCTGCATACACTAGTAGATGTTTCCCTCGGACATCTACACCTTCGTAATCGGAGTAAGCCTCATCATCAATCCCATATCCAAGAAACATCAAGGAGTTAATATCTATCGGCCCTGGCTGGACAGGAAAATGTTGTGGTATGGCGATATATTCTTTCAGGTGTTCGACAGCTTCTCCTGAAACTGTCAATTGAATATTCTCCCATTTAAATGTTGTAAAGCCTACTTCCTGAAAGTGATCTGTATCTCCGGGTATCGGAGGTATACCATAAGAAGCCAGTTGCCCTGCAATGTATTCAGCAGCTTTTTTGTTGCCTTCTTTTCCTGTTTCTCTACCTTGATACTCCGTAGATGCCAGGGTATACACATGCTCCTTCAAAGATTTACTTTCTATGCTCCGCGCCAGTTGTTCACTTACATCATGGTATTGAGCCATCAACGCGGATGTCAAAAGCAGGAAAAGGCCAACAATACTTTTCATAATTTATTGTTTGAAAAGGAAAACGGAAAATGTGGGGTAGAAATTGAAAAATAATAAATCTTACTGTAGGGGTTCAAAATTTTGAACCCCTACAGTAAGATTTATTATTTCAAACGCTGGAATATTTTCGTTTAACTATTTTTCACTGCTAACTTCTAACTACATCTTATCTTATCCACCCTCTTCTGATGCCGACCGCCTTCAAAAGGAGTTTCGAGGAAAGTCTGCACCATTGACAACGCAACAGCCTCGGGAACAAATCGTGCGGGTATAGCCAGGATATTGGCATCATTGTGCTGCCTGGCTAATGATGCCAGTTCATTGTTCCAGCACAATGCCGCTCTAATCCCCTGGTGTTTGTTAGCCGTCATCGCAGCGCCATTTCCAGATCCGCAGAGAATGATACCAAGGTATGCATCTTCTTTTTCCACAGCATCTGCTACCGGATGAACATGATCCGGATAATCTGTAGAGGCTTCACTATCAGGGCCTGCATCGATGATATCATAGCCATTGCGGCCTAGCCAATGTGCTATAGCTGCTTTGAAGGCATATCCTGCATGGTCAGAACCAATGGCAATCGTTTTATTTTCATTTTGCTCTTTCATGACACATTATTCAGGTAAGGCATTAGTATTGTATGGGCCAAGCAACGCTTCCATCTCCTGTGCGAAGGCATCATCATTTAAGGTCTTTGAAATTTTTAGTATTTCAGAGATGGCATTGTTGGTGAGCCTGAAATCCATATTGAATCCTGATTTGAGGTCATCTTCATCAATCGAATCAAAGAAGACCATATACTCGGCTGATTCTTTGGCAAGGATGCGTATGTGTTCTTTTGCTTTATCGAAAGCCCCGGCCCGGATATATACATTGATATGGGGCAATGTCCTTGCATCATACGTGAAGTTCATGTGTGGGAAACCTTTAAAGAAGGCATCTGTGATATCAATAGCTTCCTGGTTTTTTCCTTCTGCCAACATTTGTTCGGCAGCCCGCCAGATGATCATCTTTTGCGCCTGAACACTGGCACCATAGCTATTATCTACATACAGACGTTGCTTATCAAAATTACCCCACTTCCACTTATTGACCACACGGTCATGTAATTTCTCTGTATTCACGCGGCCACTGCCGTAGATATAAAATTCTTTCTGGCTTGGCGTGCGGACAGGTATAATTCGGAGTCCGAGTCCTTCCATCTGCGTATAGTCATTGAGGTTCATGAGCTTCGACTCCTGGCAGGTTACTGAAAAATAGACAGGGCGGTCATAGACATTGCTCATGATGACATCCAACACAGCCAGCTGATCCTTGGTGATGTACTGTTTGTCAATGGTGATCGGAATTTTAGTGACGATCTTTCCGGTATCTGCAGCGGTAATCCAGCCCGAACTCAAGGCACGTGCCGGATCTACAGGGATGTATAGGTTATTGGAAGGCAGATACGTCTCCAACTTAGTACCCTGAATAGTCTGTGGGTTATCTTTAGCAAGAAACTGTAATGCCTGATCAAGCGGCATTTCATTCGGCGAACTTTTTCCGGGTAAAAAGAAAAGCTGATTACGTTTATTACCACGATATGCTTCCGTCGGTATAGTCAACTTGATAGGTGCTGAATCATTGATCTTCCTTCTCAACCCTTCGATATACCAATCAACAGCAATAAGGCTGAGATTGACGACGCGTACGTCACGACGTATACCTTCTACCTCTTGTGCATACCATAGCGGGTACGTATCATTATCCCCATAGGTGAACATGATCGCATTTGGATCAAGAGATTCCAGGAAATTGCTGGCGTAGTCTCTTGAAGCATAATGATGCATTCTGCTGTGATCATCAAAATTTTGGAAAGCCATGATGGTAGGTGCTGTCAGCACAAGGGCCGTAGCCAGATATGGAGTTGCTGAGCCAAGTGATTTAATTCTGGTCTTCAACATTTCATACAGGGCAGGCACTCCCAATCCGATCCAGATACAGAACGTCAGGAATGAACCTACTAATACGTAGTCACGTTCGCGTGGCTCATTCGGTGGCTGATTAGAATAAAAGATAATACCAAGTCCTGTAAACAGGAATAACATCAGCATGGCGGTGAAATCTCTTTTCCGTTTACCAAACTGATAGATGAGACCAAAAACGCCAAAAATCAGCGGCAGAAAATAATATCTGTTCCTCGTCTGATTATCGCGCATGGACTCAGGCATTTTTTCCATGTTAAACAGGCGGGCACTATCCAGGAAATTTACACCGGAGATCCAGTGGCCGCTTTTGGGATTCCATGGTTCGGTACCTTGTTCGCCATTTTCTCTACCGACAAAGTTCCACATAAAATATCTCCAGTACATCCAGTTGATCTGGTAGCGAAAGAGGAATTCGAGATTAAAAGCCATGGTAGGCTTCCCTTTTTCATCACCCATCCATCTCTTGTAAAGTGCTGGCCTGCTACCATCACTGTGACTGATACGAGGCAGGAGGATTTTATCTTCATCGCGGTAGATGTAGGTCAGTTTGTGATCCACGACTTCGTAGTGATCACCTACGATTCCATAGCGATCTTCCTTTTCGGTATCAATAGGATCTGCTTCAAAATGAGGACCTCTCAATAAAGGCCTTTCGCCGTATTGTTCGCGGTTGAGGTAAGGAATAAGGCGCATCGCATCACTCGGTGCGTTCATGTTGATGGGTGTGTTGGCATTGGCTCTGATCACAACGACGCCGATCGTTGAAAAACTGATCACGAGAAGTACCAGTGATACGATCAATCTTTCGGCCAGACCATTATTATTTTTACGAGCCCATCGGAGTCCAAAGTATGATGCACCACCCAGAATCAAAAGAGTAGGAAAGATACCTGAATGGATAGGCATCCCGAAGCTGTTGACCATCAACATTTCCATTTTGGACCAGAGGGATGGCACGCCGACGAGGATCAGCGTTTGCACGACGGGGATGATCATAGCCCCGAGAATCATGGCCAGCATTAATCCTCCGAAATTGAATGTCTTGTATTTTTTGAAATAGTACAGAAGGCCCAAGGCCGGGAAAACTAACAAACTCAGCAAGTGTACGCCAATAGAAAGACCTGCTACGTAGATGGCCAGTACGATCCATTTGTCAGCATCTGGCGTATCTTCCATACCATACCATTTAGCTGCCGCCCATAGGGTGAGGGTGGTAAACATGGTTGACATGGCATACACTTCGCCTTCAACCGCACTAAACCAGATTGAAGTTGAGAAGGCTGTTGCCAGACCTGCCGCTAAACCTGCACCGCAGGCAACGAGTATCTGTTCGGTGTTCATCACCTGGTCTCTTCCTACCATGGAGAGTCTGGCGAAAACAATCGTAGTCCAGGCAACCAGGGCAGCTGCTAAAGCAGTGCAAACGCCGGACATGAGGTTGACAGCAAAAGCGATATCCTGCGGGTCATTGCTGAGGACATCTGCTATCCAGGTAAAGAGCCTTCCAATGATCAGGAAAAGGGGGGCTCCGGGTGGGTGTACTACCTGGAGTTTGTATGCTCCAAGGACAAATTCGCCGCAATCCCAAAGACTTCCGGTCCTTTCCGCGCTGAAATAGTAGACCACCATGGCTATGGCGAAGACAACCCAGCCGGTGATAAGAGACAATCTTTTTTCCTGATTCATAGTAATTTATAACATCATACACCCCAGAGGTGCAAAGCGAGTGACAATTATTAGGATAGACAATGGTATGTGCAAGGACATGGCTTTTCCCGGAGGGAGATCATTTCTGCTGCACATTGGGCAAAAGTAAGAAAATTGATGCCAGCATCGGCCTGGATTCAGGGTGATTAGCCATTTTTAACCTTGGGCCTGGTTTCACGCATTTATCATGATAAATCCTCTGTAAAGGAATTGTTGAGGCCATTTAATTTTTGTGCCAGGTCTTTACAGGTCTTTTGGTTCAGTTTGTAGTACGTATAGGGGTATTCCGCGAAGGACTCAATGAGTCCAGCCTTTCGAAGGTTTCTGAAATGTTGGGAGGTGGTAGTTTTAGCCAAAGGGATTTTTTTGGCTATGACGTAGAAGGGAGTTACGCCGTTCTGTAGCAGGTGGTCGAGAATGGTGATTCTTGCCGGATGGGAGAGCGCTTTGGACCAAAAGGATTGGTTGAAAGAGAGCGCATCGAAAAGGGGAGCTTTCGAGTAAGCCATAATGAGGTTGTTTTTACTGGTGAATAAAAACGAAAAATTAGGGTTTTCAATAACACAAAAGTTAAATTTTGAATATACGTCTATATTAGATATTTATTTAATTCGTATTTTGTTGTTCATCATTAATTTAACAGGTTTAATTCGCATTTGAATGACAGCATTTTTCCCCAAACTTCCAACCCCTTAGCCCCATCCACTCAGCCCATTTGACCAGCCTTAAAACATGTAATCACCATAGAATAACCCTCGTTATGATCTCTGAATGAACCCTCTCCTCCAATTCCTTCTTTTACTGATCAGTTGCCATGCCGTAGCCCAGTCCTCTAGCCAGAAATCCCCTCCTGAAAATATGGTCCCTAACCCTGGCTTTGAGGAATATTCCGATCAACCCTCCGGCTGGTATTACTCAGGTAAAGATTTCTCCAGGGTAGCTATGTTCTGGACCTCGCCAACGGCAGCATCCCCGGATATTTACGGCCCCAAAGTCCAGATCCCTAAAAGCTGGTCTGCCATAGGATTTGGAAAAGTCAAGTCCTACCAGGGCTCTTCCCACGCAGGTATCACCGTATACGGTTGCGACAAAGGAAAACCGCATTGCCGTGAATATGTGCAGGTACAACTCACCGAACCCCTCGTTCCCGGTCAACGCTATGGGTTCACCTGCATGCTCGCTCATCTGCAGAAATCAGTGATGGTCAGAAATATCGGCCTCTGGTTTAGTGAACACGAAATAGAAGAAGGCGCACATGATCCAATCCTGAAGAATCCCATACTCTCGCTGGACAAGTTTATTCCCTCCGATGGAAAATGGTATCGGTGGACAGGTCAGTTTGTAGCCGAAAAATCATCCTCCTTTTTGCTTATAGGCAATTTCAAAACAGATGAAGAGAGTCAGATAAAACTGCCTTTCAGGGGTGACTTACGTTACGGATATTATTACCTGGATGAAGTCCGCTTATTTAAAATACCTCCGGTCATCATCCCGCCACCTATGGATTCCACGCTGGCTAATTTTATTCCAAGACCAGGTGAGATCGTCACGCTAAGTCGCATTTACTTCGAACACGACCGGACTGATTTCATGCCGAGGGCTTTGATACAACTGGACCAACTTTTGGCCTTTTTACTTAAGTACCCAAACATGCATGTCGAAATCATAGGGCACACCGATAATGTCGGCACTACTGAATATAACCAACAACTATCCATCCGCAGATCCGCTGCAGTGGTCAACTGGTTGGTGAAAAAGGGGATTAAGAAGGAAAGGCTTAGCTCATCAGGATTTGGGAGCACCCAGCCGATCAGTACAAACTTCACTTCGCTGGACCGTAGCCAGAACCGTAGAGTAGAAATCAAGGTCATCCGTATGTGATCCTATCCTAATTCGGCCGAAAAACACTAATCTTGCCCTGGTGACAAAACTAAAACCATATCTGGAAAAAGGTAGGCTAGAAGCCGGTTGCGATGAAGCAGGCCGTGGCTGCCTCGCTGGCCCAGTCTTTGCTGCAGCAGTAATCCTTCCTCAGGGTTTCAGATGCCCGGGCCTCAACGATTCCAAACAAGTCTCTCATGCAGATCGAGAAAGGATGCGGGAGATCATTGAAAAGAAAGCAATTGCCTGGGCGGTCGCGCACATCGAAGCAAAAGTGATTGACAGGATCAACATTCTGAGAGCCTCTATACAAGCGATGCACAATGCATTACGTATGCTTTCTGAAAAACCTGATTATATCCTTGTCGATGGCAACCGCTTCTATCCTTACGAAACGCTACATCATAAATGTATCATTCAAGGTGACGCCAGATTCAGGTCCATTGCGGCCGCTTCTATCCTTGCCAAAACGCATCGGGATGAATACATGCAATATCTGCATGGATATTATCCTGATTATGGATGGAATCAAAACAAAGGGTATCCTACAGAAATACACAGGGCGGTCATTGGAAAATTAGGATTGACGCCCGAACACAGGAGAAGCTTTAAGTACGATGACAGTAAGGCTATTCAGTTGGATTGGGCTGCAGACAGCAGTTCGGATGAAACGTTAATCTGATTTTTACCACCGCTGAGGTGTTCAAAGCAGGCTATTTCAAATCTTTGACGTCCCTTCCAAAATGATGCGCCGTGATATCCAGGCCATGATTGAGATACAGCCGATGCGCATCTTTTCGCTGATGTCCTGAATCCAGCGAAAAGTGATCGTAATTATTATTTTTTGCAAATTCGATCAACCACTTCATGAGCATTCCTGCGTAGCCGTTTTTACGATGCATGGAATGAGTGACGAGGTCATCTACATACAGGGTCTTTCCACTAAATAACATTTCAAGGGTCCTGAAACCTGCAACAGCAAATGCCTGTTCATCATCACCCACATACACGACCTGAAAGCCGTTATTCATTTGGTCAACCAGCATAGCCCGTATTTCATCGACGGTCCGGTGCGGTCTCAATTCGATCATCACAGGTATCAGCTTATCCACCTCCTGTTGAGTAGCTATTTTGATTTTAACTTCTTTCAAAGCTATTGCAATTATTTTCGTTATCGTTTAACGTTTTGTTTATCGTCTCGTGAGTGGCGGTTGCTGAACGGAGGAACATGGTTGCGCGAGAGCAAGTCGAAGCATGAGTGGCGGTTGCTGAGCTGTAGCACATGGATGCGGTATAGCAGGTCGAAGTATGAGATGTGAGTTTTTTGCTTTGCCCCTAGCCCCTAGCTCCTAGCTCCTAGCTCCTAGCTCCTAGCCCCTAGCTCCTAGCCCCTAGCTCCTAGCTCCTAGCTCCTAGTTCCTAGTTCCTTGCATCAAATCCCCGCAACACTCACCGTCCCGATCAAATTCTCAAGCGTAGGCGTTTCTCTTCCTCCCCTTGGCTCAATAGTGATGGCGTAGGTATCCGTTCCGGCTACAAAGGCAACTTCGATCAATCCGTTGGAAGGTATTTCAAAAACAGTCAACGGCTCCGGTGCCTGATCTGGTTTTAAAGACCATAATTGGAAAGATTGATTTGCAGCGAGGGAAGGTAAATTCCGGACTTGAATGAAGTTGCGTTTTGTCACCGCATTGTAGTGCAGGTAAAGATCCGTTGAGGCAAAACCTGGTGTAGCCTGAAAAGGTATAATCCTGTTATCAGGAAAGGTTAATTGCCGTAGAATCTCCAGTTGTGCCGTCAGTTGCTGCGTAGTCTGGTCGCATGAATCCCGCAAAGCAAAGTGTTCGGATTGTAAAGAATTCAAAGCAGTGTTTTTTTGCCAGAACATAAAGCCAAACAGTACGGCGCCAAGGCCCAAAAGCGCAGCAATTGCACGCCAGGCACCAAAACCACTTTGAATTCCTGAATCTGAAGGCGAAGAATTTTTTGGCGTACTATCTCTGATATCGTTTAATATTTTTTCTTTCAATCCGGAAGGTGCGGTTTTGGCAGCACTCGTGGCATAAAGCTCCAGACTGCGCCCGATCTCATGGAGGTCGGTCATGAGTTCAGGATAGGACGTCAAATACCCTTCCACTTCAGCCTTTTCGGCCGGAGTGAGCTGGTCCATGACGTAGAGCTCCAATAAACCCGATGACCTGATTTCTGCTATATCCACTTGATCAATAATAATAGACTTCGTAATCCTGGTCCTCCCAGGAAATAGTTTTTTTCTCCTTTTAACTGATCTCTCAGCATGCCAATAGCCGCCCTGAGCCTGGTTTTGACCGTCCCAAGCGGCATTTCAAGCGTATCTGAGATCTCCTGCTGGGTATAGCCTTTCAAATAGGCATATTCCAGAACGATCCTGTAATTAGTATCCAGCCTTGACAGAAGGGTCGCAGCATCTATGCTGGCTCCCTCTGGTGTGCTTACTGCTGGCCTATATACGATTTCATCGACCGTAATAGTTTTTTGCCGGTCCTGAAATGTTTTGAGTCGCATCTGGTCCAAGGCCGTATTCCGGGCAATCACACTCATCCAGGTAAAGAGAGAGGCCTTAGCCGGATCAAAACCATCTATGCTGTTCCAGATTTTTAACATCGATCGCTGCAGTACATCTTCTGCTATCTGGTCATCGCCCAGTATCCTGCTGACCAAGCCGAACAAGCTATCCGCATACTGATCGTATAGGAGGGACATGCCCCGCTCATTACGGGATTTTAAAAGCGATATGATTTGTTCGGTGCTGATATGGTGGCCTTTGAGTCTACGAACATAAGGATTTTTACCCTCACGAAGTGATTTCTGAGGTTTTAGTATTCTAAATTAGATTTACGCTTTAGGCGCAATCTTGAGGAAGCCGAAGCAGGACGGGGAGGAAGAAGTTTGACTCCAGATGCCAGACTCACAGACGTAAGATACACGATGCTCGTTTTTTTTGCAGATTCTGCCTGCGCCTCTCTCTGTTTTTTTTTTAAAAACAGCCGATATCGGCAGCCTCTGGCTACCGACGGATAGAGCATAATAATCATGTTCGATTTCGGGGTTGTGTCGGTAGCCTCCAGGCTACAGGTAAAAATCTTGCATCATGATCTCCCAGCTGTTCTGGTTGCGATGCGGTGAGACTGTCGAACTGTCCTCACCAACAACCAACGAAATTTCAATTGGGAGTAACAAGCTGAATTCCATTCACCTCCGTAGCTGGTGGTGCGCACACTAATCCAGCGGCATTCAGCTCTTCGCCTCAGCCTCAGCCCTTCCCCTTCGGGGCCACGTTAGCATATGATGCAGTTAGCGCTTCCTGGAAATGCTGCTTTTTAAATAACTTCAACTCTATCGACGTCCATCCTTGCTTACCCCATTTGTTAGGCACAGGATAGATCATCTTCTGATCTATAGTTGAAAAAATGTCCTGCTCTATTTCCGGAAGTTTGATGCAAGCCCGATTATTTTTTTCATCAAGCGTCAGGAATATTTTCTTCTTAATCCGGAAAGAGGGTTTTTCAAAATGAGGTTGCTCCTCTGCCTCATCAAATGCCAGTGCGATTGCACGCGCAGTTTTCAAGGAAATCATATTATTGGGATGGTCCTGAGGTTATGATTTTATTCGACTGAATTCAAGCCGGGCCACATCCTTGTGTGACGTAAATATTTTATCGAGTTGACGCGTGAGGGGAAGTGTCAGTCGCTGTAATCCGACAGAAAGACTATTGAGTGGTTCTCCTTCGACTCTCGTCTTAGGGTTTAATCCTTTCCGGATAGCCCCACTGACATAGTAGCTTGTCCTGATATTGATCCACTTGGATCCGGTCAATTCAAAACCATGCTGTTTACAGATAGCTGCATAAAAGGATACAGGTCTGCCATAACATAGCGCATCTCCTGTAATCTCATCTTCTATGCGTTCAAACAAAAAGACTTTTTCCTTAGAGACTCTGCACAATTCAGCCATCAATTGTCGGAGCATGATTTCATCGGTATTGTGTTGTAATACCGTGGCAGTAAATACGTAGTCGAAGGTTTGATTTTCAAAAGGCAGGGATGTTCCATCCACTTTGATGATGTTGACTTCCAGAGGAAGATTGGACTTGGCCAGTTCAACCATATCCGGTGAAATGTCAACACCAGTCAACGATTTGGGAGATTTTGCCAGCAGCGCTTTTAAGTTTCCACCGGGTCCGCTACCGATTTCCAATACAGTCTTGCCTGTGAAGTCCACTTCGTTGAGCAGGGATAGAAACCGTTCCCGCTTGTACCTATAATATGGCTCATCATCTCCGGCGATGACATTCTTGCCCTTACGAGCCTTGATTCTCTTAGCTACATCTGACCAATAGGGTTCCGGATGATATTCGCTCATGCTGTGTGATTGAGGCGCAAATGTAGGGGTTTATTGAAATATCGGTGACCGGAGACCTGTGATGTTTTACTGCGATAGATTCTTACGGTTGTTTAAGGCGCACTAAACATGTTCGACCACAGCTTCGCGACGACATGTCCGCCTCTGGCAGACGATAACATGTTCTGTAGGGCTACATTTGTAATCAGAGTCCCGGTGCATATGGTCATTCCGCAGCGCGGGATAATTGGTCGCGAAGCTGTCGTCGAACACATCACACAAGCCAAATTTATAACCAAAACGTCCCGATGCGTGTGGTCATTTCGCAGCGCGAGATAATTGGTCGCGAAGCTGTCGTCGAACACATCACGCAAGCAACTGCTTCACTCTTCACTCTTCACTTTTTCCAGGTACCACTTCCATACCTCATTCCCTACTTTTCGTCCAAGTACTAACCCTTCCACATTATCCGCCTGAATATGATATCCACCAAGTACTCTTGACTGGCCCGCCATATTAGCCGTCTCCGTAAAGGTTGGAAATTTAAGGATGACCGTATCACCCACATTTTTCGGCTCTGTCAGATAGCCAGGCACCCATTTGATCTCTTCACCGAAATAGTCATCTCCTGTAAATAGTCTGAGTACCTCCGCACATCCTCCACTAACCGTACTATGCCCGGATACATAACCAGGAAAGGGGGGACAAAGGAAATCGTCTGGTGAATATGGCCTCCATTCCTGTCCAGGAAATTGTGTCCAGCCTTTTTCAGGACCTGCCCATCCACTGATTTGTTTATCCTTAAAGTAATGATGTACTAAGGCATATGGTCTTGCAAAATCATAAAACATCTTTGTATCCCAACAAGCGATAAAAGCATCCATCGCCGTCACCTCAGTCAGCATAAACATTTTTACATCTTCATCTAAGGTTTGGGAATCCCTGACGGAGACATTCATGGCAAACTTAAGCCAGTGACCTGCCTGCTGCACGGAAGCAGGGCCATCTCGCATAAACTCAACTAAAGCTTTTTGTTCATTCGTCAGGTTGGCCTGAAGATTTACAACCTCTTTTACTTCTTGTTCTAATTGTTTCGAACCCACCATCGGTGGAGGAGGTGACCTAAACTGATCACTTGACCTGAGCGCCACTGGTCTGACGTTGCCCCACTGTGGCGTCAGACAACCCGGAGCAAATCGCTTTCCATGGGCAGGAATAAAATATTTTGGTTGCCAGCGATTGACATCTGCAAGTGTATCATCTGTATTGACGGGTGCATACTTTGTGTAATCAAAATAAGCCAAGCCCTCCGAACCTTCTTTTTCTGCATATTGGTTTGATCCATCATGCGTCCGTGCATCTATCACAGCTTTGGCAGCAAGATTTCCGATGCCTTCAGGTGTTGACGGGTCGAGCGATGCATTGGAAGGATTAAGCCCTATCGAAACCATAAATTCGCTGAACATGAGGCTATCTGAAAAGTAGTATTCGGAAAGTGTACGATACGCAGCGTAACTGACAGCTATCTCTTTGTTTCTGCCATTTTGCTCAGCTACCGGCCTCCTTTCAATCCCTTGCAGATAAACAGGCAATGCTTTTTCATCATACCGGCTCCACGCATCAAACATCGCCACAAACAGCAATGCCAGGTAGCGGGAGGTCACAGATGGCCTGGGCCTGAATCGTTCAGTATCCCTGGCGGTAGCTTTAAGGGCTATTTCAGCCCATTGGTAAGCAATACTTTTTTTGGCTTCAGGAGCTTGCTCATTTTTGCTTTGGTCCGATAAAGCACTTTGTTTTAGGTCAGGTTTACAAGCCTGCGTCAAACACCATATGGAAACAGAAATAATAAGATACCTGAGTAAAGGCATGGAGGAATTTGGAAATTATCTAATCAAAAGTATCCGTTTAAAAACAGAGTTCAATGGAAATCCGGCAATCCATACGCTTTCCGGTTAAGCAATCGTTTAAAATGAGTGTAACTCCGGTTTGATAAAGCCATTTTGGAAATTAAATAATAACTTATAAATCAAATCATTGTGTTTAAGCAGATCATTCAGGGGCGCCAATTTCCGGTTTTGTGGACATTTTCAAACGATTCACTATAAATGGGAATTTCAAATGCCCCGGTAGTATTCCTCTTCTTCTATATTATATGAAGGCCCTGCCAAAGAGAAGAAGTTGCCACTCTATGCTTCAAAATCAAGGGTTACCACGGATTTTTCACTAAATTTCGCCTCCTATTTGTCTTGTAACATGACTCAACTGTTCTGAACGTGAAACCTACAGATCTAACTGATCCCGAATATTTTCATAAAGTCGTCGATTGCCAATATGCCTGTCCGGCGCATACACCCGTTCCGGAGTACATCCGGATGATTGCCTTGGGTAGATATGACGATGCTTATATGATCAATTGGGAGTCGAATGTATTCCCCGGAGTACTCGGACGTACCTGTGATCGTCCATGCGAACCAGCCTGCCGTAGAGGCCGTGTTGAAGAAAAACCTGTTGCGATCTGCCGCCTCAAAAGGGTTGCTGCAGATAATAAAGGGGATGTCTCTGCCCGCATACCACAAGGACCCTTTGCACCCAATGGTAAGAAGATAGCCCTTATCGGAGGTGGTCCATCATCGCTGACCGTGGCGCGTGACCTGGCCCCGATAGGTTATGAGATCCATTTGTATGATGAGCAGACTTCAGGCGGAGGTTTCATGCGGAGCCAGATTCCTTCGTTCAGGTTGCCTGAAGAAGTGCTGAATGAAGAGGTCAACTATATCCTCGATATGGGAATCCACAAGCATTTCAATAGCTACGTTTCCAGTCTGAAGGAAATTATTAACCAGGATTATGATGCGGTTTTTGTGGGCACAGGGGCCCCGAGAGGAAAGGATCTTCCAAAACTCGAAGGTCGATGGGATGCTAAAGACCGAGTGCATATCGGTATCGACTGGCTGGCAAGCGTTGCTTTTGGGCACATCGACAAGATTGGTAAAAAAGTCATCGTTGTAGGTGGAGGAAATACAGCAATGGATTGTTGCCGTACTGCACGCCGCCTAGGGGGTGTTGATGTGAAAGTAGTTGTACGCAGTCCATTTGAAGATATGAAAGCTTCTGCCTGGGAAATCGAAGACGCCCAGCATGAAGATATTCCGATTATGAATTGTCATAATCCAAAAGCCTTCGTCGTCGAGAACGGCGTTTTGAAAGGGATGATGTTTTCGAAAGTGCAGGCCGTCTATGATCAGCATGGCAAACGAAGCCTGGTGACGGTCAACGAGCCTGATATTTTTATTGAAGCCGATGATGTGCTGATGGCCATCGGTCAGGACAATGCATTTCCCTGGATTGAAAGAGACCTGGGGATTGAGTTTGGTGAATGGGAAATGCCCGTAGTCAACAAGATCACACTCCAGTCTTCTTTACCGAAAGTTTTCTTTGGTGGTGATGCTGCTTTCGGCCCTCAAAATGTTATTACCGCAGTGGCCCATGGTCATCAGGCAGCAGTATCAATTGAATTGTTTTGTCAGGCCATGGATATCAACGACAGACCTGATCCGATGACCAATCTGTACAGCCAGAAAATGGGTATCCACGAATGGAGTTATGATAACTATGTCGTAGATGATCTGCGTTATAAAGTGCCGCATGCCAATAAGGAAATAACGCTGACGAACCGGATGATTGAGGTGGAACTTGGCTTTGATGGACTGACCGGTTTTAAAGAAGCTCAGCGGTGCCTCAACTGTGATGTGCAGACTGTTTTTGAAAAGAGCAGATGTATCGAATGTGATGCATGTGTGGATATCTGTCCTACGAGTTGTATCACCTTTACCACAAACGGGGAGGAAGATGATCTGCGTAGCCGGCTGTTGATGCCCGCACTCAATAAGTCGCAGGATCTCTATGTCTCTGATATATTACCAACTGGCCGTGTCATGGTCAAAGACGAAGACGTATGTCTTCATTGTGGACTCTGCGCTGAGCGCTGTCCTACCTCTGCATGGGATATGCAGAAATTCCTCTATAATGTCACGAAAGCTTCTCATGTATGTCCGTCAGCGGTGGTGTAAATGATTTTGTGGTTCGGTTTGCCAATGTCAATGGAACCGGTTCAGCCAGTGCGAATACCATGTTTGCTAAAGCCATCTTCAGGATGGGCGTGCCAGTATCTGCCAAGAATATATTTCCTTCCAATATCCAGGGACTTCCTACGTGGTATGAAGTGAGGGTAAATGGCGATGGCTATATAGGCCGTCGTGAAGGGATCAACCTGATGGTGAGTGTCAATCCGCAGAGTATAGACCAGGACCTGAAAAACACGATGTCCGGTGGGTATTTCATGTACGACAGTACATGGCCATTGGCAAAAGAAAAGCGCAGGGATGATCTGCATTACCTCGAAATTCCATTGATGGAATTAAGTAATGAACACTTCGCAGATCCCAGATTCAGGCAGTTGTTTAAAAACATCATTTATGTCGGCGCCTGTTCTGCTTTGCTGAATATTGACAAGGAGATCATTATAGGTTTGCTCAACGATCAGTTCCCGGGCAAAGAGAAAGTGGTCGCCAACAATGTAAAGGCACTTGACCTCGGTATTCATTATGCTAAGGAGCATTGGTCATGTCCATTGCCTTTCTATGCAAGTCCGCTTGATGCGACGAAGGGTAAAATTTTGATAGATGGAAATACCGCATGTGGCTTAGGGGCTATATACGGAGGAGCTACGGTCATGGCCTGGTATCCGATTACGCCTTCAACCTCCGTTGCAGATGCATTCGAACAATACTGCAGCGAGCTTCGAATAGATAAGGAGACCGGCAAACATAAATATGCTGTTATCCAGGCTGAAGATGAACTTGCTGCTATCGGTGTGGTCATTGGCGCAAACTGGAATGGTGCCAGAGCGTTTACGGCGACGAGTGGTCCTGGCGTTTCATTGATGAATGAGTTTCTGGGTCTTGCATATTTTGCAGAGATCCCTACGGTATTGATAGATGTGCAGCGAACGGGCCCCTCCACAGGAATGCCTACCCGCACACAACAGTCCGATGTTATGCTGGCATTCTATGCTTCACACGGGGATACCAAACATGTGTTGTTATTTCCTTCGACGCCGACAGAGTGTTTTGAAATGACAGCTACTGCCTTTGATCTCGCCGAGCGTCTTCAGACACCCATCATGGTGATGACGGATCTTGATCTTGGTATGAATGATCATATGTGTGATGAGTTGACCTGGGATCCGGCCCGTGAATATGATCGGGGCAAAGTGCTGGATGCGGAAGATCTCGATAGAATTGAAAAATTTGGACGGTACCTAGATGTGGATAAGGATGGAATCACCTATCGCACACTTCCTGGAACGCATCCATCCAAAGGTTCGTTTTTCACACGTGGAACATCTAGAGATGAGTATGCCAAATACACAGAAGATGGTGCAGCCTATGTACGTAATATGGAGAGGTTGCTGAGAAAATGGAATACAGCTAAAACGATAGTACCTGTCCCTCAGTTTTATCCTGATCCGAATGGTGCCGAGACCGGTATGTTGTTTTTTGGCACCACTACTGATTCAGCACTTGAAGCTATTGATAAGCTGAGAGCGCAAGGGATCCGGATGGATGGTATGAGACTCAAAGCAGCACCGTTTCCACAGGAAGTAGTCGACTTTATACTTGAGCATGAGACAGTCTATGTGGTCGAACAAAACCGTGATGGTCAGTTGCGCAGTATCCTGATCAATGAACTTGAGATTGATCCACAGCGACTGATTCCTGTATTGAATTTTGATGGCTTCCCGATCACGGCAGATTATATTATCCGCAAGATCCACAGTCATGTTCCGCAACCACAAAATGCAGTTTGAAAAATTGTTAAATGTTAAATGGGAAATTTCACTTATATCAAGCCCTCAACCTATAAACATTTACCATTTACCGTTTACCGTTTACCATTTACCATTTACCGTTTACCATTTACCATTTACCATTTACCATTTACCGTTTACCACTTACCGTTTACCACTTACCGTTTACCACTTACCGTTTACCACTTACCGTTTACCACTTACCGTTTAACAATTAACAATTAACAATTAACAATTACCAATTACCATTTACCACTTACCACTTACCACTTACCACTTACCATTTACCATTTACCATTTACCATTTAACAATTACCATATAACACATACCGCTTACAGAATACCGATTACCCTTTATGTAATCTCCTAAACTACTAACCTTCTAAGCCAAACATAAAATGAGCTATAAAAGACCAACATTCCGACATCCAGGTGCAGGTACTAATGCAATTGGTTTCCATAAAAAGGAATATGAAGGTGCACTGTCTACGTTGTGTGCAGGGTGTGGCCATGATTCCATCAGCGCGGCTATCATTCAGGCTTGTTTTGAACTGGCTATTCCCCCGCATCGTATTGCGAAGATTTCAGGTATTGGTTGTTCGTCAAAGACACCTACCTATTTCCTGGCCAATAGTCATGGTTTTAATTCTGTGCATGGACGTATGCCATCAGTAGCTACGGGTGCGGTGATGGCCAATAGAGACCTTACGTATATTGGCGTAAGTGGGGATGGGGATTCAGCATCTATTGGTATGGGACAGTTTGCGCATGTCATACGTCGTAACCTCAACATGATCTACATCGTGATGAATAATGGTTGCTATGGGTTGACCAAAGGGCAGGATTCTGCCACGGCAGATATTGGTTCTATTGGAAAGGCTGGCCATCCAACCATGTTTAGTTCGATTGATCTTGCCGGGCTTGCGCTTGAGTTGGGTGCGGGATTTGTGGCCAGAAGTTTTTCAGGTGATAAAGATCAGTTGATTCCATTGATCAAGGCCGGTATCAGTCATCAGGGTTTTGCACTGATCGATGTGTTGTCGCCTTGTGTGACGTTCAACAACACGGCGACCTCTACTAAATCATATAGTTATGTCCGGGATCATATGGGTTCAACATCCATAGCTGATTTTGTGCCGGTGAAAACAGAAATTGCAACAGCTGTCGCTCCCGGAGAAAATAAATACATTGAAATGCATGATGGATCATTGATTCATCTGAGCTCCCTTGCAGAAGGCTGGGATCCAAAAGATCGTCTGTCTGCGATCAATGCAATCCACAATGCAAACAGGAAAGGCGAAGTCCTTACCGGTCTATTGTATGTCAATGCAGACCAACCTGAAGTGCATCAGTTGTTGAAGACGGTGGATACGCCGCTCAATGCATTAAAGATAGATGTGCTGATGCCAGGCACGGCCGCGTTGCAGGAGATTAATGCATCGTATAGGTAATTTTAGGAAATCGGTCAATTTTTGTGTATTAATTAGGTAAATTTAAAATTATATTTTAAATTTACCTAATTAATGTCAATAATGATAACGCGAAAGTTATTCAATACCATTCTTCAGGACCTAAAAAATATACCCGTTGTAGTCTTATTCGGCCCCAGGCAAGTTGGAAAAACTACATTGGCCAAACAATTGGCTGCTCATGATTCCAATGGCTTTGTATATCTGGACATGGAACTTCCTTCAGACCGACTAAAGCTAACGGAGATGGAATTGTTCTTATCTGGATTGGTTGAAAAGACTGTCATTATTGATGAAGTACAGTTATTAACGGAAGTATTTCCAGTTTTACGATCTTTAGTTGACCAGCATCGACATCCGGGTCGATTTTTATTGCTGGGTTCAGCCTCTCCCGAGCTAATGCAGAAAAGTGCGGAGTCTTTAGCAGGACGGATTAGATATCGGGAGGTATTTCCGATTACGTTAGCGGAAAAGGAAAATAACCTTATACAACAGGAAGTTTGGTTTCGAGGTGGATTTCCGGATGCATTACTTGCTGGAAGTCAACAGGAGGCTATGGAGTGGCAAGCAGATTTTGTCCGATCATACACAACAAGAGAAATGCCGTTGCTGGGGTTGGCAATGCCACCTGTTCAAATGGAGAGACTTTTGCAGATGTTAGCCCATCTGCATGGACAACTCATCAATTACAGTCAGATAGCCAGATCACTTGGGGTTTCGCAGCCCACGGTTACCAACGCCATTTATTTTCTTGAGGAAGCGATGCTGATACGGACACTTAAACCCTGGTATGCAAACATGAAGAAGCGACTGGTGAAGGCTCCTAAAATATTTATTCGCGATAGTGGTATGCTACATTTTTTATTGGGCATTTCCTCCTATCAGCAATTGTTGGGGCATCCACAAGCCGGGTATAGCTGGGAAGGATTTGTCATACAGCAGATCCTTGCTTTCCTGCCGGTAGATATGCGGCCTTATTTTTATCGAACTGCCGGAGGAGCGGAATTAGACTTATTGCTAGTGCGAAGTAATAACATTTCTTATGCGCTTGAAATCAAGTTGAGTACTACACCCCAGATCACAAGGGGGAACACGGAAGCAATCCAGGATCTTCATCCTCAAGTGCAAGCCTTAATAGCACCAGTCACAGAGAGCTTTCCACTGAAAGACAAATGGATGGTTTATGGTGTAGAATCATTTTTAGAAGTGGTGAACAAGATGGGAGACCAATAAAAAAGTGTCATCTTATAACCACTAATTTTTCAATCGCCACGGTTTGCTCACCATCTAAAAGGGTGACCATATAAATTCCTGGAACCAGTTCACGTTGGAGATCGAAAGTTTGCGTTTTGCTAAAAATGTTTTCTTCTAAAACTTTATTCCCTTGCAAGTCTGTTAAAACAAGTGTCAATGGCTTTTCTTTTGGCCATGGAAGTGTTACCGTAAAAAAATCGGATGCTGGATTTGGAGCTATTAAAAAGTGGGTATCCTGGATGGGCTCATGTGCGCTGCTCAATAATGCAGGGGAGAATACAGAGGGCATGTTAATCGAAATCTGTTTGGACAGACCTACGGATGAATGGGATGTTACACCGGTCGATACATCGATCTTGTGCAGAAGCCGGGCATAATCTGCCTGAATATTCACATACATCGTGTTATCAAACACTATTTCATCTATGTCAAGAGATACTTTTCTGTAATTTTCTTCTGCGATGGTATGGATCTGGAAATTGTTGGTTACAAAGCCAGGTGTGTTTCCTGCCAGACCCTCAAAGGCGATGAAGCGATAACCGCCAGCCCAGCCCCAGTGCATCGATGGATTTTGCAAGGCCAGGGGATGAATAGCCGGATACGTAGCAGGATCGAGATGGTTGTGCGCTGAATCCACGCCAATCCAGAATTCGATTTTTTCAAGATCCGTCACCGGAAAATTTCCCAATGCAAAAACGGAATCTTTTGCCGGATCCACCAGGAAAAAAGAATCCGTCACGGGGGTGATCTGTCCACCATCATGGATGAGCTTAATTTCTGAAATATAATATTGTAAACGCGTGGCTTTGAAGTAGTAGCCCAATTCAGCAAGGGTGGTCTGATCGTAGGCGAATGGCTGCCCTTCGAGGAGTTGCTCCATCTGCAATATTACATTGGTCTGCGCCAGGAGGTTGCCATTGAAGACACCCAAGAGACAAAGGAGAGACCATTTAACCTTTCTTAAAAAAAGGCGAGAAAACCTACACATAAATCATCGACAGATTAGCTAAATTGATACTTAAAGATAGCCTTTTGTCAGATATCCTGATTTCAGGAATTGATTTTCAGAAGCTAGCGATGTTCAGTAGTTGATTATATCAGCTATTTCAACAAATTAAAATAATGACTTACCTTGATCGCTTGCGCTTTTGAAGTCACATGCAGCTTCGCATAAATGTTGGCGACGTGCTTCTTGACGGTGTTATAGCTGATGAAAAGTTTGTCGCCGATGTCTTTATAGTTTAATCCGTCCACTAATAATTGTAATACTTCAATCTCCCTGGCAGATACTTCAATGGGTAGGTGTCCAATATTTTCATCTTTGTCTTCTCCTTTGGCAGGAGATCGATGAATCAGCATCAAGGCTTTCTGCGCGATACTGGGACTCATAGGTGCATCAATCCCTTTGTAAAGGTTCCAGATGTGCTGTTCGATCACATTAATTTTTTCATCTTTCAGTAAGAACCCTGATGCATGCTTTGATGGCGCTGAACAACAAATCTTCATCATCGTACACCGTTAGCATCAGGAAACGAATGGAAGGATACACAGTCTTTGCAATGGCGACTGTATCAATACCGTCCAACTCAGGCATGTCTATATCCATTAAGACGACATCAGGCAATATTTCACATACCATCCGTCGTGATACCATCTTTAATTTATAGGATAGTATCAGACTTTACGGCGGATTCATCGGTATCGAGTTGACCCGCGGAGAGCGAATAGCGGATCCTGAGCTGGTGCAGATCAGCGGGGATATCAATATCCTGGACACACTATGGGACAATAGCTATCACACCGTTGTGCTTTCTCCCACATGCCAGGAATGTATCATTGATGGCGTGACGATCACCTATGGCCATGCCAACTCAACCGGGCCGGATAATATCGGAGCAGGTGTCCTCAACGAAGGGATAGGCCATTTCAAAAATATAGTATTCGAACGTAACTATGCCACAGATCAGGGCGCTGCATTACATTCATCCGGAGCCGGAGCAAACCTCATCATCGAAAACTGCATCTTCCGACTTAACATATCGAGCCTCGGCAAGGATGTAGTTAACCTGTCTGGAGCCCAGATTGAGTTCAGAGGGGCTAATTGAATTCATTGATCTTTATGAGCAACGATCCAAATTAAGAGTATTTTTCAGTCTTTCATGACGGAAAGTCTTCTGAAAATGACGACGTTAAAGTCCAAAACGCGGTTTTATGGTCAAATGTTAAAACTAATTTGATTTGGTTAAAATCAATAATGTCGCATAATCATTGGAAAAACAGTGGTTTATCAAAATTTTATATGCCGCTGTTACTTACAAAGAAATTTTCTTCTGCCCAGCACATTAAAGTTTAAAATTCTGTTAAATAATCCTGATTATTAGTGGAATATCACTTACATTTGCGCCCACAATTGACAAAAACACAAACAACATGAAAAAACTGTTATTATTCGCCCTTCCTTTGCTGATGATCTCTTGTAAAGGCGTTGAGCAAAACCGTGCCGGTATCGAAGAACTCTCTGGTAACTGGGACAACACAACTAAAGCCGTTACTGATTTCTCAGGAATGGTTAGCAATGACCTCACAGGGTATACAAAAGCTTTGGCTGGCGTACAACTGGATGAAATGACTGCTAAGAAACTGAAACCAGAGCAAACTGCTGCATGGGATGCTGCTAACAAAGCAGTAACTGATGCTTTAGGCGCTTATGCTCCACTTCAGCAAAACATCAATGACTTCGTTGCTACCTGGACAGAGAAATCTGCTGAAGTAACTGCTCTCAAAGACGGTCTTGCTGCAGGCAAAATCGAAGGTGATGTTACAGCTAAATTGGCTGAACTTAATGGTTTAGTAACGACTGCAGGTGACAACCTGAAAGCATGGCAAGCTACATACGGCACTGTTAAAGGTGGCGTAGATACAGCAATGTCTGCCCTTACACAATTGATGGGTACATTCGCTCCTGCTGCTCCTAAGAAGTAATTCTTCAGCCTGATCAAAATCTTAAAAGCCTCTGCTTCATTGCGGAGGCTTTTTTATTTGTACACCCGCTGTTTCATTCATCTACAGCATTCCATCTATCTTTGCGCTATGTATAAGGATAAAAAGGTTGTCGTCGTCCTCCCTGCATATAATGCATCCCGCACCCTTGCCAAGACATATGCGGAAATTCCACATGACATCGTCGATGAAGTAATTCTCTGCGATGATGCTAGCCGGGATAATACAGTGGAAGAAGCCCGTGCGCTCGGTATTCACCATATCATCCGCCATGAACAAAACAAGGGGTATGGGGGGAACCAGAAATCGCTGTATAAAAAAGCCCTGGAGGTAAATGCTGATATCGTGATCATGCTGCACCCGGATTACCAGTATACCCCATTGCTCATTCCGAGTATGGTCAATATCATCGGTGAAAATTTATATCCGGTAGTCCTGGGCTCCAGGATCCTTGGAAAGGGTGCCCTGAGGGGAGGAATGCCGCTCTATAAATATTGGGCCAACAGGTTTCTCACCTTGTTCCAGAATATCCTCGTCAATTATAAACTATCCGAATACCATACAGGATACAGGGCCTTCAGTGGTGAAGTATTACGCGCTATACCGTTTGAAACCAATTCAGACGACTTCATTTTCGACAATGAAATGTTGTCCCAGATCATCTACACAGGGTTTCAGATTGCCGAAGTCACCTGCCCCACAAAATATTTTGAGGAAGCCTCCTCCATCAACCTCACCCGTAGTATCAAATACGGCATAGGCGTCCTTAAAGTATCCTGCATCCATCGCTTACAGCTTATGAAACTGATCAAGCATCCTTTATACGCAGGTATTAAAGTAATAAAACCCGTGATTGAACCAGTGCGTATTTAAATCCGTTTTAAAATATCCATGCATTTTTCACTCTTCACTCTTCACTTTTCATTTTCACAATGCCTAAGCCCGATATAAGGACCCAATCTCTCGCTGATCTCAAGCAATCCTTTGCAGGCATCGGCCAGCCTGCCTATCGGGCCAAACAAGTCTACGACTGGATGTGGAAACTAGGTGCAAAGGGATTTGATGATATGTCTAACGTTCCTGCTGCACTGCGCCAGGAACTCAGTGACAAATTTACGTTTGATAGCATTGCTTTGGATGTGCGTCAAAACAGTGCGGATGGCACGATCAAGTCACGCTACAAACTGCATGATAGTCACAAAATAGAGACAGTGATGATACCGGTGGCCGAAGATAGACGATCGACAGCGTGTGTTTCATCACAGGTAGGATGTAGCCTGACCTGCAGCTTTTGTGCCACCGGTAAGATGGGAAGGTTGCGAAATCTGACAGCTGGTGAAATCTATGACCAGGCTTTTGATACCAACAAGCTAAGCCTGGAAGTACTAGGGTATCCATTGACCAATATTGTCTACATGGGGATGGGCGAACCATTACTCAACTATGGCCCCGTGATGGAAAGCATACACATGATCACCAGTCCGGAAGGTATGGCCTGGTCACCAAGAAGGATTACAGTTAGTACTGCCGGGATAGCCAAAATGATCCGAAGACTAGGTGATGAAAAAGTGAAGTTTAATCTCGCGCTCTCTCTTCATGCTGCTGATGATCAAAAACGCAACCAGATCATGCCCATCAATGAAACCAACAGCCTCAGATCACTGATGGAGGCTTTGGATTATTTCTACAAACAAACCAACGGACGTATTTCCTTTGAATACATCGCGCTTAAAGGCTTTAATGACAGTATCGAAGATGCCGAAAAGCTAGTAAGACTATGTCGCGGGCAGTTTCCTGTCAAGGTCAATGTGATCGAATACAATACGGTACCTGGTGTTCCTTTCGAACGCGCTGATGAAAATCAGGTAGATAAGTTCGCTCGATATCTTAGAAATAAAGATGTGATGATCACCGTAAGGCGAAGCCGTGGCAAAGATATTGACGCTGCCTGCGGGCAGCTGGCGAATCAGGCGTAGCATATTTATTTGCCCTCGTTTATCACGGCTATGCGGATAAACGATCCCTGTTTTCTTCAGTTGTACGTTTCTGCGAAACATTAATCTTCCGAAATCCCGGGATGTAGATTTAAACTTCATCACCCTATAACCTTATTTATTTGCCCTCGTCTATCACGGCTATGCGGATAAACGATCCCTGTTTTCTTCAGTTGCTCGTTTCTACGAAACATTGTTCTTCCAAAATCCCGGGATGTAGATTTAAACTTCATCACCCTATAACCTTATAAGCAAATAAGCTCATTTTTTAGCTTTGTCAGTAAACCATTCCAGCCATGCCCAATGGCGGTTCATCGCGATGAAGGAAATCAAACCTTCCTTGGTCAAAAAGTATATTCTCGAAGCTTTCAAAAATGCAAAGGAGGGGAGGGAAATCAAATTAGAGAAGAAAGCTGCCTTGCCCATACCTGCTGAATTACTTACCGCATTAAAAAAGGATATGACCGCAAAGACCTTATTTGATTCGTTGACAGCCGGCAAGCAAAGAGAATATATTGAGTATATCTCAGAAGCTAAAGGTGAGGATACCCGAAAGCTCGGGGTGGTAAAATCTATGCCACTCATTTTATCAAGTAAGGGGTTAATTGACAAGTATAAATATCGTGGGGTGGCGGAGATGCGTTGGAAGGAATAGTACGCTAAAAGCTGGGGAGGGTTAATAATTGTGGTTATGGGGAGCTTTGGCAGGAAGGGACAATAAATGAAAAAAACTTAAGTTTTAAATATACGTCTGGTTTAGAGTTTTAACTAATATGTAAATAGATGATATATAAATACTTAATCAACTCAATTGAATTTAAAATCCCCTCCGTTTCAAGAACAAATGACCCCTGGCATCCATTCTTCCCGGAATCACTTAATCCCCATATCCCCCTTGCAACCCATCCCCTTTTTGCCTACCTTTGTACTCTAAATTCCTCAAAAAGATGGCATATAATGATGCAGTCACCGAGAATCGAGTCTTTAAAAACCCCATACTCGAAAAATTAACACACACCCATATCGCCTGGCCTCTTTCCATCTTCTATGGTTTAGGCGTTATCCTTTTGGGATACACGATTTACTATGGTATCCTTGGTCCTGAAGCAAGTATCCTTCTTTTTGTTGGTGGATTCTTATCCTTTACGCTAGTCGAATACCTGATCCATAGATACACGTTCCATATGGAGGCAAAGACTCCGAAAAAGGAACGCCTTCAATATGTGTTACATGGAGCTCACCACCATTTCCCAAAAGATAAATCCCGTCTCGCCATGCCTCCGCTTGTGAGTATAGTCCTGGCATCTGTTTTCTTCCTTTTTTACCGAATACTGCTTGGGGAGTATGGAATTCCATTTACAGGAGGTTTTGTAGCCGGTTACGCAACCTACCTGTGCGTGCATTATTCAGTGCATGCATTTCCACCCCCAAAGAATTTTATGAAAGTGCTCTGGGTGCATCATGCATTACATCACTATCAGCAACCAGATGCTGCATATGGCGTATCTTCTCCATTTTGGGACCTTATCTTCCGTACGATGCCGGAGAAAAGAGGCTTCAGCGTCAAGACAAAGTCAGGTTATATCGATGACAGACATGATCAAGCGGAAGCCAGTCACTAAAATATACTGACTGCAAAAAATATAAAGAGGCCACCTATCGTGGCCTTTTTTTTATGCCGTACTCGCCCTCATCCCCTCTCCTTTTGTCAAGTGAAATAAGGAAATCATACTGCATTTTTGATTTTTCTTATAACTCATCCCCGGCCCCTCTCTTTTTTCAAGTGATTGCGGAAGTCAAAATGCATTTTCGATTTTTCTTATAACTCACCACCGGCCCCTCTCTTTTGTCAATATGATTGTGGAAGTCAAAATGCATTTTTGATTTTTCTTATAACTCACCCCCGGCCCCTCTCTTTTTGAGGATCAAGTGCGTACAGGTATTCATTCTTAAGAGAGGGGTCGGGGTGAGTTCTGCAGGAGTATGGCAGGGGTAGGTTCCCGGTGCTACAGTTTCAAATATTTCATGATCAATTCCTTATACGTCCTCCCAATCGGAATCTGGTGATTACCGATTTCAATCAGGTTGGTACTGTAGGCAGTTACTTTATCCAGGTTGATAATATAGGACTTGTGGACCCTCAGAAAATAGGGGGATGCCAGCAGCGATTCGAATTCACCGATCTGAAGTTTGGTGACAAGGTATTGATCAGCGGTATGAATTTTTACATATTCCTTCAGACTCTCAATGCAGAGGATGTCAGCAAGGTTTACTTTAACCTGTCGTTTATCCACATTGAAAAAATGAAATGAATCCTTTCGGGTATGTACTTCGACGGCTTCAGCAATGAACGGAGGATTTTTATTGATTTTCTGAATTGCCTGGAGGAACCGGCTAAACTCAATAGGCTTCAACAGGTAATCCACTACATTGAGATTATACCCTTCTATGGCATACTGATCATACGCCGTCGTCAGGATGACCTGATAATGGTTTTGAATCGTTTTGACAAAATCAATTCCTTTGATTTTGGGCAGATGTATATCCACAAATAATACATCAATCGTATGGCTGCGGAGATAACCCGATGCGGTCATGACATCACGGCAAACAGCAATTAAGTTTAAATCAGCTACTTCACTGATATAATCCTCAAGGATCTCCGCCGCCAGCGGTTCATCTTCGATCACCAGGCAATTATGCATATGCATACGAATTTAAGTGAATCGTCAGCTCCACGATAAAATCAATTTCGGTTTTAGATGCCGAGAAATTATATTCTTTGTAAAGGATCGCCAACTGACGTTTGATATTGCTCAGGCCAATTCCATCTTGTATCATTGGATCTTCAGTTATCTGTTCAGACAAATTATTGGAAATATAGAATTCTAAAATGCCATTTGCAACGATCACCCGTATTTCAATGTGCGTATTCAGTCCGTTACTGTGTTTAAAAGCATTCTCCACCAGGGGAAGAAGCAGTAAAGGAGAAATGTCGGCGTTTTCATCTTCAAGATCTTTAGTAAACGTGATCGTTAAATGTTCCTGAAAGCGTAATTTCTGCAAGGCAATATAATCGGAGATGAGTTGCAATTCGTCGCGAATAGGGTTGGTTTGATGACTTGTCTCGTAAAGCATGTACCGAAGAATTTTTGACAAATTCAGGATGGCCTCAGGGGTCTTGATGTCTTGTTTGCGGCTCAGTGCATAGATCCCATTCAAGGTGTTAAACAGAAAATGGGGATTGGTTTGTGCTTTTAGATATTGCAGCTCGGATTTTACTTTTTCCTGCACGAGCATAGTTTCCTGCTTTAGGGCATTGACCCGCAAATGAACCAGCTTGATCGCTACAGCGACCAGGGTAATCGGGATCAAGTCGAAAAGGGAATACAAGTATCTACCTAACAGACTTGTGAATGTCAGGACACGCTCTTCACCAGGAAATATATATTCCCAGATAACACACTGAACCATCAGGCGTATACAGAAAGCTCCGGCCAGTAGGACGAGGATAAACTCCACTAAATATCTGAAGCTTGATCCTCCTGGCGTCCGGAAGGGTGTTGTCGCAAGCGTTGATTGAAGCGAAGACTATCTTGGAATAATAGTATAGATGCTATAATAGACTACCATAGCTTTTATACTATAGATCAATACCTGGGACAGTAACCCTTTCAGAAATGAATCCCAATCCGGATGTAGCGACCAGCTGCTGGAGAAATATAACTCATTAAACAAGCTGGTGCAAAAAAACAATGTCCAGAATAGTATATGTCGTAGAATCCTTTTGGATACCATCTCAAAAAATTATTCGTATAAAACTACAAATAGCTAATCTATATACCTCAAGCACCCTATTAAATTGCGTTCACTAATTTATTTTGGGAAAAGTCTTTTACATAAAATCAAATCCCCTTGCATTCTTAATATCGCTTTTCAGGTCCTTGTCGAAGGGAAGAGCGTATACCGCCATGTAATCCATTCGTTATTTCTCTGGTCCCTGAGCTTGGCGAAGGGGAGAGAATGAACCGCCGCCTTTTTTTTGAAACAAGATCAAAATCCCCTGTAACCTTATCATCGTTTTTCCGGTCCTTATCTGAGAAGAGAAAATCAACCGTCTATTCTTTATTTAAACAAGATCAAAACACCCGTATTCTTATCATCGTTTTTCCGGTCCCTGAGCTTGTCGAAGGGTAGAGAATCAACCGCCCCCCCTTTTTCGCGCCGCCCTCTTCGCTCGCGAAGAGGCGGCGCTGAGAATAGCCTTCTTTATTCCCTTCGGCAAGCTCAGGGACCCTGTTGGATATTTCAATGCTGGAACCTTGGACAGATTCAGGAACCGTATTATATGTTTCAATGCTATTTCCTTTGACATAAGATCAAAACCCCCAGTATGCTTAATATCGTTTTTCCGGTGCTTATCTAAGAAGAGAAAGTCAACCGTGTTGGTAGATAGTATCTTGATTGAATGGCCATCCGGAATCAAGCAATACAGGACAGGGGTTCTTCCCAATCAGATACTGAATATTGAAGAAGATCTTGTCAATGCTGTTCCCAATGAACGTCCATCTTTAGAATTAAAGGTATTTCCAAATCCCACCCATTCGAACTTACATTTACAAGCCAGTTTCGGGGATCAAAGCGGTGATATAACCTTGGAGGTATTTGGAGATACCGGGCAAATGTTCTATAAAACCTCCTACCCCCATGTAACCGGCTTAAGGCAAACTCACCTTGACCTCCGGAAGCTTCAAATTGCTCCTGGTCAATATATCGTGAGATTGAGTGGTGGAGTGTAGGGGGAGGAGAGGAAGATCATCTTTATGCCATAAAATTGGGATTGGCTCAATTTACGGGAAGCGATTTCCTTATCGTGCCTGATGGCATGTCAGCATTCTTTGTATTTTTCTTCCTGTCAGCTTTTAAGGGGACAAGCTATTTCGGGACGAGACACTTATGATTTTACTTCCGATTTAATTATTTGTATTGACTAGTACTATTTATTTGAAATAGTTTTATGCATTGCTTACAATAGATTCATCTCTGATTTCCACTTTTTTTAAATCTGCTGTTGAAGGACCATTGATTACTTTCCCTTCTGTTGTAAATCGTGAACCATGAGCAGGACAATCGAAAGATTTTTCTTCAGCGTTCCATTGCAGGATGGCTCCGAGGTGCGGACAAACGGCAGTGCAGGCGTGCAGATTATTCTGTTCATCACGGTAAGCGGCGATTTTGGTTAATCCCGAAGAAATTATTCCTCCTTGACCTGGTTTTAGTTCGTCGGCATCTTTTACATCGCCCTTGCTAATCCAGTCTGCATACTGTGCAACCATTTGACCAGCTTCGTGCAAATAAATCCCTGCGGTTTTCATGGTAATGCGGGAAGGATCGTATAAATCTTCCCATGGATTTTTGGTGCCGGTAATTATGTCCGTTAAAATTATTCCACCCAATGTACCGTGAGTGATTCCGTTTCCTGAATCGCCCGTGATGATATATATGTTATCGTCTCCTGGATTTTTTCCGATAAATGCCATTGAATCTACCGGCTCCAACACCTGCCCCGACCATTTGTATTGAATATCTCCCATGGCGGAAAATCGTTTAGTAGTCCATTCTATTAATCTGGAATATCTTTCTTCTTCCGGAATGTTTTCATCATCGGCTTGTCCAACTTTATGATCTTCGCCACCCGAAATTAATAGATCATGGGTGGTATCGAATTCTGCCAGGCGCACATAATGATAAGGTGCGGCAATCCATTTTGAATTTTTATTTCCGGTATCCCACCATAAAGCATAGGGCAATTTCCCTTTCGGAATTTTTGCAGCTATGACATAGGTTCGATAAGCCCATTGCTTGGTGTGCATGGCTACCCAATCGTTTACCGGAGTGTTAGTAGCCACTACGATATGTTTAGCTTTAATTTGAAAACCATTTGCTTTTGCTCCTTCCTTTGTAATTTCCTCCGCTTTTGTTTCAGTGTAGATTTTTCCTCCCAGGTCAATAATTGCATCTGCAAGACCCTTCATATATTTCATAATGTGAAACTGCCCTTGATTGGGAAACTCGATACACCATTTTCCTTCTTCGGATTCCAATGCAGGAACTTGCGCTAACATTTTGGTGAGCAATCCTGCGTTTTTTGTCGCTTCATACTCTCTCTCTAATGTTTCTTTTGTATCGCTTCCGCTTAAAAACAAATACCCTGGAACGCTCCTGAAATGGCAATCAATTTTTTCGTGATGTACGGTATTCGCTATAAATTGGATTGCCTCCATGTGGCTGTTCGCTGCCAGCATGGCTTTCTCTTTACCGAATATTTTTTCGAGCTCAAAATAGCGGTCGTCTAAAGCACACGTAATGTGGGCTGTGGTGCGGCCTGTTTCTCCACTGCCGATGTATCCGTCTTCAACTAAAGTTATTTTTCGCCCGGCTTTTAATAAACAGTATGCAGTTGTTAATCCTGCAATGCCGCCCCCTACAATTAAAATATCGGTTTCTATATTGTGTTGGAGCTTTTCAAAAACGATTGGTGGCGTTGATGCTATCCAAAAAGATTCATTTTTTCCTGACGTGATATTGCCGTCAATGGGTCCGGATACAGGGGTATTCATTTTATGTAGCTTATGATTGGTGATTAGAATAACGCTTGAAATAAATCTGCTTAGTGGACTTCAATATATACGGGTTACAAACTCGCCTACCATTTCGTTGGTCACAGTGAGAAGATTGGAAAATCACTGTGTTCTTGATGCCCGTTGCGCCAATCTGACATATCCTGAAGGTCCACTAAACAAAATTTATTATTTATTTTCTAAATGCTGAATTCAACATTCCCTGCAAGGTGATGGTGGTTTACACTTTTGTATCGCCATCAAAATAGGCCGTTGATCTTGGTAGATTCATTTTGCATCATTTGTTTTTTCCCATCCGGCTGACGAAGAAAATAATGACGGCAATGACGAACACCACGAGAAATATTCCTACACCCATTCCTGCTTCAAATATACCGCCTATAGCCGCACAACCTGATAAAGGCATGAGCCATGAAATCAATAAGATAAAAAAGAACGAATGCTTTTTCATGGTAGTGGTCTATATGGAAAGAAGGGTGATAAATAGCCTTGCGGAAGTTATTCACCCCAATTTAATAGAAATATTAAAATGGCTCTTAGTAGCGCTTAGGTATTACTTCGTCCGTTAAATATTACTCAGCTGCTGCTTCAACATTTATAGTTGATTCAGCAATTTCAGTTAACTTCTCATCTGCTTCTTTCTCTTCGCTCAGTGTTTCTGCCAACAATGAAGCCGCTTTATCTTCTCCTAACGTTTTTGCAAATGAGCAAAGTGTGCCATACGTTGCAATTTCGTAATGTTCTACTTTCTGACCAGCTGATATAATACCTGCATCACGCACAACACCCACTTCGGTTGATTCCATAATTTCCTCTGCTTCCTTAATCAATCCTTCCATTGCTTCGCATTTCTTTGCCTCGGCTTTCTCTCCTATGGCTTCAAATACTTGCTCAACCCTGGTAACTTGTTTTTGAGTTACTTCCAGATGTCCTTTAAGCGCGGTAATTAATTCTTCAGATGATGCATTTTTAATCATCTTTGGTAACGCTTTAACCAATGCTTTCTCAGCCCAATAAATGTCTTTTAATTCGTCAACGAACAAGTCTCTGAGACCTTGCGCCGCATCTGTTTTTGCTTGTACGGGTGATGATGGTGTGGTTTTAGACCCTCCGTTATTTACGGACTTAGGTGTTTTCTCCATTTTATATATTTATTTGAAAGGATGAATAATTGAGATTTAAATTAAGCATCAAAGTTGGGAGAGTTGAAGTAAACTTTTCTTACACAATATTGTGGAAAAGTTATATTATTCACAGATTAGGTTGGAATTATGGCACACGTAAAGGAAATATGGGAAGATGCAAAACTTGGAACCCTTTTAGACGGGAAAGAATTGACGAATGCCAAAAGTCAGCAGCAGAATGTGAGTTTATGGTCCTGATATTTACTTGGAAGACAAATCTATTCGAGCAGGATTACCTCAAGTTTTCAAACTTATTTATAATACTTGTAAAAAATGGGCTTACCGCAGTCAAATTTATTTACTTATTTATTACCCATTAAAGCCGAAACATCAATAACCAGGATCTTTGATTCCGCATAGGTCGTTTCGGCTCCGCTCAACGTCCGGTGATTTCGTAGATTATAGGTGATCTTTTTTCTACGTTTTCTAATTCAATAATCATGCATGTGTCGTTTCGGCTCCGCTCAACGACCTTTGATTTCGTAATTTGTAGGTGATCGTTTTTTTTACTATTTCTATTTCGATAGTCATGCATGTGTCGTTTCGGCTCCGCTCTACGACCGGTGATTTCGTAAATTCTAGGTGATCTTTTTTCTACTTTTTCTATTTCATTAGTCATGCATAGGTCGTTTCGGCTCTGCTCAACGACCGGTGATTTCGTAAATTCTAGGTGATCTTTTTTCTACGTTTTCTAATTCAATAATCATGCATGTGTCGTTTCGGCTCCGCTCAACAAAAGTGTAATTAGATTGATCATTGAAGACGTTGAGCGTAGCCGAAACGTCAATGTGAGAATTGTTGAGGATAGAGAAATCAGCATATGGAGCATTAAAAATGGATAAGGTATCGGTCGTTGAGCGGAGCCGAAACGACACTGGTCAGAGCTGAAGCCTTGATACTAGATTTATATATAGCCTTGTTTATTTTTGAACCATCAGTTTCAAGGTGGATGATCCAAGAGGTGTGAACAAGGAAACAAAATACACCCCAGACGGAATTCCGTCCAGACGGAATTCAATCACAGCATTACCACTATTGCTCCAATCTGATTTAATGATTCTTCCAGTACCATCCGTCAATGATATTTTAGTTGGCTTTGCAGATTCCAGTTCATCTAAACTGATATAAAAGACATCACTTGCAGGATTGGGAAATGCGGCGAACCCGACATTCGAGGAAAGCGTTTCAGTGGCCGTTATTTCTGAATGGATGACGCCGATAGCATCCAGGTCAAATCCAGAGGATGCAAATGGCGTAGTCCAGGGATCATTGATGATATGGCCATACTGATCGAAGGTGGCATATTCAGGATTGATGCTGCCGACTACATCAATCACTTTGATGTGTGTGATGTGATTGATATCTAATCCGGGCACGGAAGCCAACTCATTCAGATCAAAGGGTGTGCCATAGAGTGCACGGTATTTGCCAGCAAGGTTGTCGATCTGTGTTGCATCGATAGTGCCACCTAAATCGAGCTGGACTTCGTCTTGCGTATAAGAGGTAGCAGCAAACCGGAAGAAATTCACACCATCTGAACTAACTTCCACAAAAGCCAGTTCGAGAAAATCGTCACTGAACGAGTTTTCGAATACCGCAAAATCCCATCCTTCTCCATTGATGATTGGAGCAGCAAAGGTCATGACAGCAGATCCCCCATCTCCCAGACTTACTAGTCCATTTGAACCTGCCTGGCCTAATGCCAAGGTGCTATCTCCGGTAGTCGCATATCCCAGCGATGGATCGGAAATATCCTGATAGCCGCGGATGACCTGAGCACCTGTGGCCCATGCTACAAATACTGAGCTGTCTTTATGGATGGCCGTAGTACCATCCACACCCACGGGTGGCGCAAAAATTTCATAATCGGCAGTTGTAAAATGATCTATGCAGAGATATGCGGGTGTATTCATTCCAAAATCTCCGGTATCACTGGAAGACATGAAAATATGCAGGCTATCCGTATTGTCCAATAAAGTGAGATCAACCCATTCCCATGTCTTTAAAATATAGTCGGCATCATTATTTTCAAATCGAAAGTCAGCAAGATAGAATTCAACACTGTCCTGGGTCAATGCTCCCTGGTAATAACTTCGCACTGTGATCTTAAACCAGTCTGGATCATTACCGCTATCGCCACCAAATTTCTTTGCAAAAAAATCACCTTCTTTCATGCTCAATGCGCTGATCGTAGCATTCGTCACATAGAATCCTCCTGGAACTTTTCCAATGGCTGCGGTGCTTAAATTTATCACCGGGTTAAAGGTGCCTACTGCATAGTTAGGCGAACTATCAAAACCAATTGCCGTGATGGCAGAATACAAATTATCTGCACCGGCGGTCGTGCTATCCCGCATATTACTATACGCCCAGCCACCTCCCCAATAGCCACCAAATTCAGGGCTATAGTAATTTGGGAAAGCACCGTTTCCATCTTCAAAAAAAGTTCCCATTGGCATATCCGAACCATTCCAAAAAGTATCCTGTTCCAGCGGAAGGGCATCAAAGGTGGAAATGGTTTGCGCTACGGATAATTTCATAGTGGCCATAAATGCGCCAATGAAAAGGATCAGGATGTGTAAAGGCTTTTTCATAATGGAAAATTTAAGGATAATACAATGACTTTAACTATGCTTGTTTTAATCGAAGTACAGGAATTTGACTTTGTATCAATGCAAAACTTCCAAACAGGACCCCCGAGTAAACAAGATCACCTAGCAAAGTGCCTTTCAGGAAAGGCAAACCGGCGGCATAACAAGAAAGAAGCCCGGATATGTTTTGGCCATACATAGGATTGCCTAGCCAGCATCCGAAGTTGGAAAGCAAAAAGAATATACCGGTTGCTGAAAGAGCACCGGCTAAAACTCTTTGTGGAGTGACTTTTCGAAGCAGAAAAAACGCTGTGATGGAGATGAGTACATAGCTTCCGTATTGCCAGTAAAAGCCCGAATAAAACCAGGTGAACTCAGGATAATATCGAGCGTAGATTACATTATTGATCAACAGATCGCTGACCCATGTAGCGATCAATGGGATCAGCAGCCCCTGCCACTTTTTGGAGAAGTATGCCGCTCCAAACAAAGCCATCGCTCCCAACGGCGAAAAATTATAGGTATGCGGAATGACTCTGCTGAATGCACACACCAGTATCAGGAGGAGTATGATTGGAAACCGGAGTTGAATCTTTTTTATCATTGTATATAATCATTGTATGCGTTAATAATAGCATGTCATAACGGACAAAGCCTTAAAGATTCATTCTGAACTTTACAATGCTGGAAAGAAAACAAGAAAAACCCGATGTGAGGCTACGATGGGAAGAGATATCGTACGTCAGATGTGTAATCTGGTACAAATATCAAATCTGACGTGAAGCTTCTGATCGCGAAAGCATTGTCGATACTGCCCTGTGATAGGCAGAACGGAAGAGGCAGGTCTCCTGACTTGTAACTATTCTGCCACCCTTCCCATCCGCATCAGAGCAGACAGTGGGCATGACCGGCAGAACATGAATGTTACTTACAGTTGCGCGACAGTTCGTGAATTACACACGATTCCCTATTAATGCACTGGTAAATGCAACCAATTCCGATTGATGAAAAAATACAGAAAAGAACTTAGTGGGGGTAAAAGTACGTGATTTTGGCTAACCTGAAGTAATTAAAAGTCACTCAGGGGGACTAACCCAACCTGCTTGCGATATTCAGCTACCATATCTTCTTCTTCAAATGGATATAAACCGGAAAGCGTACGATTCTTATCCAGTATCCATTGTGTACCATACCGCTGATGACCATTACGGGTGATATTAATTCTATCATAAAGCATTGCGAAATACTCCCAACTGATAAGCTGCTCCTCACACGCCTTTTGTATGATAGGTAAGTACCGTTTTTGGAATGAGGTATCTCTTACATGTAATATCAAGTATGGCAAGACCTTGTTGCCGCGCTCACCAACATCAGCTATCGTGGGAAATCCGTACGTTGCATAAATACGATCAACTATGCTATCATGGTTTACAGAAAGCAATGAGTCTATATCATAATTACAATTACCACTAAAGTCAGGCAGGTGATTCATTCGTAAGTACATCGACAGTGTTCGTCCTTTCTGGTCTTCACAATACAGAGAGTCAAAGGTGAACTTCATATCTTTACCTTTGTAATATTACCTGGACCTTATATTCTTTAATAGATTCAGCCGAAATACAGTTGCTTTTTCTCCCTCACCCCAACAATCAAATAATCCGTAAATGGCATTTTCAGGTGCCACCATTTTTATCCACTGTGATATCTTGGCTTGGGCTATTCTGTAATCCCCTAGCGTCGCTACCTGAATAGCATCCGTGTAATATTTCTGGAAGAGTTTGCCCCGATTTACGTCAATTTCTACCCTGCGATCATCGGGTGAAATTTTATTTGAAGCTTTCGATTCTCCGTAATTGACCTTTAATATTCTTGTTGTATCTACACCACGCGCTATCAACGCCTCACGGACAGTAGCATTTCGTGCTGCACCTAGTGAATCATTGTTACTCCCTTCATTATCGGTATAAGCGTAAAGTGAAATGAGATCCTGCTTAGTCCTGAGCTTGGAAGGGATTGAATCCAATAGTGAAAAAAATTTTGTCTCTACTTCAGCGGACCCACTATTGAAGTAAATGGTATCCGTATCATAACCGGTAGAAAATAATTTTTCTAATCGCTCCTCTTCAAATGCATCGCATATATAAGCAAAATCAGCCTGTGGATCATCATACTGTTCAACCAGGAGGTTATGTAACGCAAAGCCATATTGAAAGGCAGAGCCTTCCAGGTTGTCCATGGTAGGACCGTGGAATACGCCCAGCACTATATACTTCGAGGTACAGAGTGGTCTGAAAACTAATTCTATCGAAACAAGCTCATCGGCAGTTTTAATGTCAAGGGGTACATAATGTTTGCTTCAAAGACCGAAATGATTATTAAACAAATCGGATGTCAGGGCTATTCCAAAGTGTGCCTTGAAATAGGGCATTTGTTCGTAAGCCTTCGAAAGTTTAAGGGAAAGTCTAGCACGATATTGATGACCAGGCTGTAATTTTTCGTCCGTATGGATATAAATGTAGTTGCACGCCCCAACCCCATAAGCTAAACCAGGTGATGTA
>ENA-ORBV01001871-ORBV01001871.1-microbial-mat-metagenome-genome-assembly--contig:-NODE-1871-length-45594-cov-6.407254_pt1 | contig 45594 bp, 40 predicted proteins | sample MGYA00237777_ERZ505514 | MGnify/ENA primary metagenome ERZ505514 (study PRJEB26160, sample SAMN06269048) | microbial mat metagenome | isolation source: Oligotrophic lake microbial mat | place... | reverse complement strand
TAAAAGTGTGACATGACTTTGTTGCCTGGCCTTTATCTAATTCCTTTAACCTATTGCAGTAATATCTTGAATTCGGGCTACTCGCATTATCATCAATAAATATTGACATCGCTACATTTGACCTATAAAAAAGTAATCAATGAAACGAAAAAAATCATCCGGTAGAAAAAATCAGCAACTTTTGTTGGATCAATCCTTTAAATTTAAAAGATATTTTGGTGGAACACTGCTAAAAAACTCAAATGCTAAGACGGCAAGACCTATTTCCACCAAGGAGGCCATGCATATCGTGATGAGATCTAGTCTTGCAAAAGGAAAGCATTCGATGCTGCAAAAGAATTTGGCTCATAAAATTCGAATGACTATTGACATGCAGGCGAAACGCTTTCACGTCAAAGTCTATGAATTCGCCAATGTGGGAAATCATATTCACCTACTTGTCCGCGCAAGCCATAGGGACCTATTTAAGGGCTTTTTACGAGCGATCAGCGGTTTGATTGCCCGAATCTCTCTCGGAGTTGAGCGCGGTTGCGCTAAGGCCCTGAAGTTCTGGGATCAGAGGCCATTTACCCGAATAGTGTCATGGAAGAGAGACTTTGAAGGTGTAAAAAAATATGTGGTCCAGAATTTTAATGAGGCTATGGGGTTTATTCCTTTTACACCCAGAAAATATATGTCAAAATATATCTCAACGGCGTAAGAAGAGGACCAAGATATGAAAAGTTTTTGTCTTATAACGATGATTTTGTTCACTAGTGCCTGCACAGGACAGCCGAAAACCCTTCCGCCAGAAAGCAAGTACGAAGAGTATACTAGCTTAATGTTGAATGTGGGCAATAAATTTGTTGAAGAAACCGATGCCAAAAAATTACATAAAGCTGCGGTTTCGACCCAAACAGTACGCTTAATTTCCTGTTCTGATTTTAATGATGAATGTTCCCTCTACGGCAAATTTATTTCTCTGGTTATTCAATCGTCTGCCGATGGGACACTAGCTCCTTCGGAACGAAAAGAACTCCGCAGCCGCTTAGCAGAATTGCGAGCTGCTATCGAAACGGGAAAAAAAAAGCTCCATGAAGCTTGGGCCAAGAAAAAAACCTAAAGCACGTTTAGAAGTTTTTGATAAATTCCACCGAAAGCGCCATTACTCATAATTAAAATTACGTCTCCGGGCTTAGCACCCAGTTTCAAGTGGGTCACGATGGCATCTACATCACTAAACTTTTTTGACTTAACACCCTTAACGCTAAGGGCTTCGACAATGCGATCAGACGATAAGCGGTCGGTCTCAATAATATTAGTCTGGTTGTAGGGCTCAGACAAAACGACTTCATGGCTTGAACTAAAAGCATCAACATAGTCTTTTTCAAACATTTTTCTCCGCGAAGTTGCCGAGCGCGGTTCAAAAACCGAAATAACTTTTTTAGTGGGATATTTTTTCTGAACGGCCTCTACAGTGACCTTAACAGCGGTAGGGTGATGAGCAAAATCCTCAATGACCGTAATGTCATTGGGACTTCCTAGCACTTCTTGTCGGCGTTTCACCCCTTCAAATGTAGCCATTGCCTCTACAGCCTTTTTTAAATTCCATTTTCTTTCTCTAGCCATGGCATAACATCCCAATGCATTAAGCAGATTGTATTCGCCAAACATCGGGATCTTTATGCGATCTGCAAGTACTCCATGTTGAAGGACCTCGAACTCCGTATAGTTATCAGTTTGCACAACTTTTCCTAAACGGTAATCGCCCTCAGTCCGACCATAAGAAATACTTTTAACAGCTCTGCCCGTTTTCAAAAGTTTTTTAATGTTTTGGTCATCGGCGTGATAGACAAGTAACCCCTCGTTAGGAATCTTATCTAACAATTGCTGAAATGCTTTCATGACGTCATCAAGGCTATTGTAAATGTCAGCATGATCAAATTCCACACTCGTTAATATTACAAAACGAGGTTTATAATATATAAACTTAGGCACCTTGGCAAAAAAGGCAGTGTCGTATTCATCACCTTCTATAACAAAAACAGTACCCTCAGGTTTTCTAAAGGAATGTGGAAAATTCTTGGGTATTCCGCCAATTAAAAAACCGGGCTTATATCCACATTTGTCGGCCAACCAGGCTAAAAGAGCTGTAGCTGTCGTTTTACCGTGAGTGCCCGCCACCACATAACTTTCTCGATCATTGATGACTAACTCTCCTATCATCTCCGGCAGACTTTTAAAGGGTATTTTCATCTCTTCGAGTTTAATAGCCTCAGGATTCTTTTTTGTAATAACGTTGCCCACAATCACTAAATCTGGCTTGGGATCGAGATTCTCTGGCTTATATCCCAGCTTAATATTAATGCCGAGCTCTTTTAACTGAGTGGACATCGGCGGATAAATATTTTCGTCACTTCCAGAAACCTTATAACCCATGTCACGTAATATTCCGGCCAGACTAGCCATAGCTGTACCACAGATGCCCATCATATGAATGTGAGCGTTTTTCTTTAAAGCACCAATCAACATTTGTTACCTCACTAACGTACGAAACACCCAATCGTGTATTTGGGGTCTTAAATCATCGCGAAACCTAAAGTTATCTCTATCCGGATAAGTCCGATTACTTAGTATTACGATCAATAAGTCAACCTTAGGATCAAACCAAATAGAGGTACCAGTAAATCCCGTATGCCCAAAAGCCTCATCCGAAAAAAAATGCCCGCAGCTGGATTTGGGACGAGAGGGCTTCATAAAACCTAACCCCCAGTCCCCTTTATGCGTCGATTTACTCGTAAATAGCCTTAGCGTAGATTGTCTAAAAATATCACAGAACCCAATACCATCAAACAATGTCTCGCGAATTTTTAGCCCCCACTCGCAGAGATCATTCATATTCGAAAAAAGTCCAGCGTTTGAAGAAACTCCCCCGAGTGCCCAGGCGTTATCATCAAAAACTTCCCCTTGAATTTTTTTCTTGCGCCACTTACAATTTTCGCTAGGCGCATAGGCTTCTGATGAATTTATTGAGCGGTTTCTCCAATGAAAATTCATATCTCTTAAGCCATATTGAAGATTAAGTTCATGCCAGATTTCAACAAGGTTTTTTTCGCAAACTTTTTCTAACAAACATCCTAATATCATAAAATTAATATCCGAATAAAGAGACTTGGAGTTATCTCCCAAGGGCTCGCCTTGTAAAAGTGGCCGCAATATTTCAGAGTACGACTTGTCTTGATTACTGGGGTCTTTGATGATCGACGAATAATAGGGATTCCATGCCTTTTGACCCGAGCTATGATTGAGGAGTTCTTTAATAAAAACTTTGTCATGGGGATACCAAGGTAAATATTGTTTTACAGTTTGGTCGATATCTATCTTTCGTTCTTCATAGAGTTCCATAATTTTAGCGGTGGCAAAAATAATTTTAGTTAGACTAGCAAGATCGTAAAACTCATATGTTTTTCCGGCCAATTCGTCGATTTTCTTGTGTCCTTGAATATAGGCCCGTACACACACCCCGGGGGTTACGCCGTGGATTCCCTCTTCAAGTAGTTTATTCAGAGACGTACTTTTCATTTCTGTATACCAGTGTCGATTTTTATTTTTCCCATACTTTTCTGGCTGTTTTTTCCTGGGGCACCGCAAGTCAAAGTGGCCTTGGTATTTAGGGGTATCGGCAGTTTATCTTTACCATGCCCAGCCTTCAATCCACAAAATACCGGAAACTTTTGTGCCTTAGCAAAACGTCCAATTACAGGCCAAACCTTATCGCTGCCATCGGGCTCACTTCCCTCAATAAATGCACCAAAAATAATGGCCTTCACTTTTTTTAAAACGCCATGTTGTTCTAAAAGTTTGAGGCACCGATCGATCCGGTAGCCCCGCTCACCGATATCCTCAAAAAATAAGATAGCGCCCGCGGTGTTCACCTGCCAAGGCAACTTTAACGTGGATACAAAAACAGTCAAATTGCCGCCTAATACTTTCGAGTGGATTTTCTTTTTTCTTTTGGCAGCAGTATTCATGGGGATTAGCCCCCCATAAACCACCTCTTTGATTTTGCCGAAAAAAATTTCTTCAAGAAGCTTATCATCCCGAGGTGTCGTTTTTTTTAAGCCCCAACCTTCAAATAGGGGGGCATGTAATACTGGCCAATTCCATTTTCTAATTACAAACCCAAAAAAACTCGTCACATCGCTGTAACCTACAATTAGTTTTGTTTTTTTGGGAGGCGGTATCTTTTGGAGGCCGTCTAAAAGTCGGATAAAGCCGTAGCCCGCACGCACCGACCAAATGATTTTGCTTTTACTTATAAGCGCCGCTTTGAGGTGTTTTAGCCGAATCTTATCGCTGTTGCTGCAGATCACATCAGGCCCAAAAATATTCTTAGGAACATTAGTATAAATTGGCCACGATTTGATTCTTTGAACTGCCGCCTGCAGGTTTTTCTTTTCGGTGCGAAATCCAGGGGCAACTATATCAAGCTGATCTCCTGGCCCCAGCGATTCCCATTTTTTCCCAACTTTTTCCATAAGATAAGTTTAAGTCGGGAGACCCGCAACCAGCAACTAGTTTTTTATCTAGACTAAAATCTAGTCTTTTCAGCTCACCACAACCAGCTCACTGATTTAAGCTAATTTACTTTGAACACTGAAAATCCAACGATTCACCAGATCTCTTGCCAGTTTGACCGTCAATCATTCTTAGTTCCCCGGCAATTTTTCCAGGTCGCGTTTCAATATATCGTTTGCCTAGAATAATAAACTGGTAAGTCAATATTTGAGCATTTCCTTTAAGAGAACCGGTAGCGATAATACAATCGGTACAAAACATAGATTCATAACTGACGTCTGAAAGTTTAAATCCTTCATTACTTTCAAGCGAGTCGCCGACAAAAATCTGCAGATTTTTTTTATCAAACCAAAATGCGTTACCCTTAGATTCGCAATAATAAGCAATATCTTTCTCGGGAATAGGTACAATGTCTATTCCAGGTAGGTCTAACTGTGCTATGGTAATAACCGAAAACAACGTAGCGACTAAAATTCCTAAAACTTTCTTCATATTTACTCCTGAAATAGTGTTGTTAAATTTAGTGCAGGTTATATGCCACCACAATTGCGCATATACTCTCACACAGAAGTTTTAAAGTATTTTGGCGGCGCCATTTCGGGCCCACATGCCATAATTTGTCTAATTTGCTCTGTCACAACAACTCTAATTGCCCTGAGCTGGCGCAATCCTTGCTTTATACGTCTTTGCTTGGGATTCCTTAGGAGAAAACCGCTCGTGCGTTGGCTGCTCTCTTTGCTTATTCTTAATTTTTATCCGATGGCGTTGAGTTTTGAACACCAAAGGCCCGAAATTCGTGAAGCACTTTTTCAGTGCCGCCTCGCTATGAAAGACTACTTTGACCTAAAGGAAAGTGCCTCCATCCAAGAGATTTCTCTCGACGAGGAAACACTTGGAATCTCATTACAATCTGCGGATATAAATATTATACGAAAGATCTCAGAAAATAAAAAGGCCGCGGTCGAAAACACCTTTGCCAAAAACTATGAAAACCAACTAAAAATATGCCAGCGAAAAACTCATGATAAATCAGAAATCGAAGATTTTTATCGCGCTTTCAAACGCGAGTACAGAGATATTGATTGTGAAGCAAAGCTTGTCGATTCCAACCTAAAACCTTCAGAAGTTAAAACCCTTTGTCAGGGAGCAAAGTATTTTGATCTCGTCTTTTTTAAATCAGAAAACCGACGACCTAACCTCATACTTATTGGCGAGACTCACGTAATGGGTAGTGGGGCTGAGCTTGCTGGGCAGCAGATTTTAGACACCTTTAAATTACGCGCTGTCGAGGGATACAATGGTAAGTTCGACTCCAGAAACCTGATGGGTGTTGGTTACGAATTTGTTATGACACTGGCAAAGATCGGATTAATTGGAACCTCCAACATCATTAGAGCGCGAAATAACGGCTATTATCTATGGTCCGATGGCGATCAATCAGAAATATTTTTTAATAAAAACCTAGTATCAAATAAGCCCGTAGGATTAAGAGATGCAATCAATCAGGCCAGAGGTGCCTCCGTCAGCATTAATCTTGAGCGAAGTCGGGATATTCGCGAAGAGGTTGCCGCTAATTGCAAAGGCTACTCGACATGTTACGGAGCCGTCTATCACCGCTATATGATTGAGCGTAGAAGTGATGATATGGCGAAAACATTGACTAGCCTAATGCCTATTGTTTATCCGCAAAAGACCCTAATCGCTATTGTGGGAAGACTTCATATCCCTGGGTTAAGCGAGCGGCTAAAATGCAGCCTTGATGTGTTGCCAAAGCTCATAGGCAGGCCACACATGGAGAACTCTTGGCCGAAGGATATTAGTAACAAATCTTCCTGTATTTGACAGATCTGATTAGTTCCGCCAAAATATTCTGAAATGCAAAAAATCAAACATTTTGTCATCACTTCATTTCTCGGCGGACTCTTAGTCATACTTCCGGCAGCCATTTTATTTTTAGCTTTCCGTTGGGTCTTTCGCACTACCACAGGGTTCGTTAGTCCGATTGCGGAAATACTCACGGCCACTAATCACGTGCAGGAGACCCTCGCTGATATTCTCGCTCTCGGAATACTATTTGTCGTATGTTTTATGTTAGGGTTAAGCATTAGAACGCGAGTGGGCGCCATAGTTCACAACTTGATCGAGGTCAATTTTTTGAGTGCCTTTCCGGGTTATCAACTGGTCAAGGACACCGTCAGTCAGTTTATTGGCTCCAGCGGCAAAAGTCAGTTTTCACGAGTGGCACTCGTGCGCGCATTTGATAACGAAGTGCTTTCAACAGCCTTTATAACTGCTACCCATGCTGATGGCAGCTATACTGTCTTTATTCCAACCGCTCCCAATCCTACCTCAGGGCTCATTATGCACTTACCTGCAAGTCGGGTAACTCCCGTTGAAGTGAGTGTCGAAAATGCCATGAAAACCGTGATTGGGTGTGGTGCGGGTTCACAGGTTTTATTTAAGAAAAAATAATTCAGAAATTTTGGCTTCTTTAGCCCAATCAGCTAATGACCATTTTAGGGCTTGCTCTACGATAACCGCATCCTCTCCCGTCAAAAAAAACCTTGGCTTGCCGTAAACTTTCAAAAACTCTCCGTAGGTTGCCTGTATCGCCGACCTATAGTTTTTTCGGGCTACTATTATTCTGTTTTTTTGTTCTTCCGTAATTTCGATAAGTCTTTTACTTTTATAGTCGTAAAATCTTTTCTCTTCGAAATTTAGAAAAGGCAATTTTAATGGTGAATGGTTATTAAAAACCTGCAAAAACGCAGGGTTGTCAAACCAACTTAAAAAATCGACACTACCTTTACGAATATAAATTTCAAAAACATTTTCATCTATCGCATTTTTGGTTGTCCACCCCTCCCAAGTTCGATGATTTATATCAGAGGCTAGGCGATCGACAGTAAGTTTAAGTTTTGCAAGATCTTTAGTACCCTCCCTGACTTCCAGTCCAATATTTACCTTTCCGCGATGAAGTGTCCTTGAAGTATAGGTAGCGGCCGCTCGAAGTCCCAAGTTTATCATTTTAGTATTTTCGCCAGGCGACAAAGTCTCTAGAAACTCTTTAGGGTCTGGATCAAACGAGGGATGAGAACGAAAGGGGTTTTTGGCAAAGCCTATAAATTGATTTAGATGAAGGCCCTCTTCAAGACCCGCGACTACAAGATGATCATTTTGGTATTTCAGCCAATTGATAAAGGCGTCATAATGCACTTTCGGGTAGTTCTGAGGTAGACTAAATACAATGTGAAAATGAATCGAACGCGTATTACCATTTGCCCTAGTTACCTCGCTTAGTTGTTTAAAGATCACTTCGGGATCAATCTCGTATTTTTTATGCGTAACCTCCAAGTTGGGTATATCCTGCTTAAGAGGCGAAAGAAAATAAGGTTTATTCTGTGTCGCCACTACGCCCTCAGCTTTCGCATCATATAGAAGACGAAATTTTTCTTTGGAATCCTTTTTCTGCCATTCACTATCTGACACTTCACTTAGCTTATACCAATCGGACAATCCCTTAGAAGTTTCTGCCGGGTCTTCTTTTTCGAAAGACATTGTGGTACCTAAAATCGTTTTTCTAAAAAAGGGATGTTTACCAGCCCAACTACCGAGAAAACTGTGAAATAGATCACTTTCGGACTCATAAAGAAAATCGTACATTAAAAGCGCATGCCTATCGCTCTTGACCCAACGACTGAGATGCCGATAGAGGGCCGCTTCGCTATTAGATTTAAATAAAATTTGATAAAGATCACGTAGCTCATATTTTCTCTCAAGACTGGTTTTAGCAATATCACTAACTATGTCGTAGGGATTATCGAGACTGGATAAAGTTTTCGCTAGAAAGTCTTTTATGTAAGTACTATGGTGGCCTAGTTTGACTAAGTGAGGCTGATCTGTTTTTAACTTCTCAACCGTGTAAGGTTCAAAAAATAGCTCATGACAGCGAGCTGCTGAGCTTGGCCCCGCATGGGCTGAGAGGGCATAAACGAAAATAAAACTACCTGTCAAAAACCTAGTCAATATGGCACTTCTGCGCTCCATTGTAGGGTATATATTTATGGCTGTGATCGTTCTATGCATAAGTTGTATTACTAAGCAGAATTTATGCCACTTTTGGTAGGACTAAACCGGGTATTCCCCATCAAAGCAGGCGGCACAATACTTTTGTTTTGAAGAGTTCACACCCTTCATCATGCCTGCAACAGATAGGTAGCCAAGAGTATCTGCACCAATAAACTTTCGAATTTGTTCTAGTGTTTGATTGGCCGCAATGAGTTGCTCTTTTTGGGGAGTGTCGACACCATAGTAACAGGGTCCGGTTGTGGGTGGCGAGGCAATTCTCACATGTACTTCTTTAGCTCCTGCCAACCGAATTAAATTAATAATTTTTTCAGACGTTGTTCCGCGGACGAGCGAATCATCCACTACTACAATACGTTTACCCTTTAGTATTGCCGTCTGAGGATTGAGCTTTATTTTTACACCAAGACTTCGAATGGATTGCTGTGGCTCAATAAACGTTCTACGAATATAGTGATTTCGAATAATCCCCATATCAAATGGAATTTTACTTTCCTGCGAATAACCCAGCGCCGCCGCAATACCACTGTCAGGAACTGCAATCACCATATCAGCGCTGGCCGGTTGCTCTTTGGCGAGTTCCACACCCATTTGCTTTCGCGATTCATAAACACTTTTGCCAAAAACCACGGAATCTGGACGTGAAAAATATACATGCTCGAAAACACATTGCGAAAGTTTTTTAGGTATCTCCGCTAAAAATTCGCTATGTTCGCCGCTTTTATCCACCCAAAAAATTTCGCCAGGTTTTATTTCACGTACAAATTTAGCGCCTATTAAATCAAAGGCTGTGGTTTCAGAGGCTATTACGGTGGCTTCTTCGCCGTCGGCGTTCTTTCTCTTTCCTAAAACAAGTGGCCTAAAGCCATGGGGATCACGCACTGCCAAAAGGCTCTCATGAGTTAGTATCGTTAAACTGTAAGCGCCCTTAACTTTTGGCGCTTCTTCTTTTATACACTTCACCAAATCTTGGCTGGGATTTTTTGCTAGTAAGTGAAGTAAGCACTCAGTGTCACTGGTACCCTGAAAAATAGAACCTGTTTCTTTTAACTGTTTTCGAAGTTCATCGGCATTTACAAAGTTGCCATTATGAGCAACCGCAAGTGGTCCTGTCATCATCAATGCAGTGAGCGGCTGTGCGTTTGCCAAAAGATTTTGACCCGCAGTAGAATACCGGCAGTGGCCGATGGCTGCTCGGCCTTTCAGCCTATCTAGATCGGATTCACGAAATACATCGGCCACTAATCCCAAGCCCTTGTGTTCTATTTGTACATTTTCATTGAGAGTGACCATCCCGGAAGCTTCTTGTCCGCGATGTTGCTGCGCATAAAGTCCAAGGTAAGCAATTCGACTAGCTTCATCAGAATCCCAAATACCAAATAAGGCACACTCATCATGCCAAGCCTTCAAAATTGGCCTCCCATCCTGAATTATAAATTTGATTCAACTCGCTTGTACTTACGACTAACTTATCGCCGAGAATCAGTTTCTCAGCTATCGTACTCCCCAGTTCCACAATGTGGTATTGATTATCACGATAGCGATTTAAGAAGTCACAAGCGGCTTTTACTGAAAATAAAACTTCATAAAATACCTCCGAAAAAAGACCCCGGGGTTCACTGAGTAATTGTGCCATGACATCTGATTTTATCTCGACCCCAATATTGAGAGAGGCCATGCGGAATAAGGCGTAGGCCAAACCAAATTTGCCCACAACTCTACTTGATATCACGTCGCCGTCTGCTCCCATTTTTTCAATGGACTTGATGAAGTAGGCTAACTTAGAGATGTTAAATTCACCAAGACCTTTAGCATTGTTGTTTACTGCACCCTCAAAATAAATTTGGGGTAGTCTAACTAAATACACTCTCTCAGCTTTATTTTGAAATGAGTCCTGCGGAAGACTTTGCTTGTCAGATCTCAGTCCGACAAGGCCCGTGCTGGGAGTAGAAGTTATGTTTTCACCTTCTGTTTCGTTATAAAAACTAACGTTGCCACTAATTATTGGTGCATCAATTGCCTCACAAAAAGAATTCATACCTTTTAGCGAAGCCACAAACTCACTCATAATTTCATTCTTTTCAGGGTTGCCGAAATTAAGACAATCCGTAACTGCTAAAGTAGTAAAACCTTTCGCCGCCATTTCTAAAGCCGGATAGGCAACAGCATCAATTCCACCAACGTAGGCGTCAAACCGCATTACGTAAGGCCTGCAACCCACTGCGATCGCTAAACCTCGGTTGCTATGATCTAGTCTCAGTACCGAAACAGAATGATTAGCATCTCTTTCGGTGCGAGCACCCACTCGCTGATCGTACTGCCCATAAATCCAACTTCGACTGCAGCCTTCGATACTGCCCACGATTTTCTTAAATGTTTTTTCGTTTTCTTTCTCCTCTGCCACTAAAATTTTGAGTTCTGACAGGCGGTTTTTAGCTTTCCACTCTGAGAATTCTCTTTTATAGGCAGGACAATTATCGACTAACAAATCAGGATCAATTTCGGTTAGAATTTCATTGTGCCAATAGAGCCTCATCACTTGCTCAGAAATAACCTTTCCTATGGGGCTTGCTTCAAGGCCCCAATGAGTAAAAACTCCTTTTAGCTCTTCAAATTTTTTAGGTTCACAAATTAATAGCATGCGCTCTTGGCTCTCAGAAAGTAAAATCTCTTCAGGTCCAACAGTAGAATCTCGAAGCGGGACCTGATCTAAATGAATTTCCATTCCCACTTTACCCTTTGCAGCCATTTCAAAACTAGAACTGGTAAGTCCTGCAGCGCCCATATCCTGAATAGCCACCACTAGTTCTTTATTCATGACCTCGATACAACTTTCGATAAGTAACTTTTCAAAAAAGGGATCACCAATTTGTACATTGGGTTTTTTATGAGAAGAGTCTTCACTAAAAGATTCACTGGCCATACTGGCGCCATGTACGCCGTCTTTGCCCGTTTTTGCACCCACATAAACTACTAAATTACCCACACCCTTGGCGCGCGAGATACAAATCACATCTTTAGGTCCAAAATATCCAACGGACATGGCGTTTACTAAAATATTTTTATTATAGGAGCGATGGAACTCAGTTTGTCCGGTGATTGTTGGCACCCCGACACAATTGCCGTAGCCACCAATTCCGCGTACAACGCCGTCAACAAGCTCTTGCATTCGAGGGGCCTGGATGTCACCGAAACATAAGTAATTCGCCGAGGCTATGGGCCGAGCTCCCATAGTAAATATGTCTCTTAATATCCCGCCCACGCCGGTCGCCGCCCCCTGAAAAGGCTCTATATAGCTCGGGTGATTATGACTTTCCATTTTAAAGGCGATTTTTTCACCTTCACCTAAATCAATGATGCCGGCATTTTCACCAAAAGACTGCAAAACCGTTTTGTTCTCTCGATAGAGGTTTTTTAAATGCACCCTCGAGCTCTTGTAAGAGCAATGTTCACTCCACAAAGCTGAAAATAACGCAAACTCAATACCCTTAGGTTCGCGCTTTAGCAAAGATTGAATTTTTTTATATTCATCTTGAGAAATTCGATAGTGTTTTAATTTTCTAATAAGATCCATCACGTCAGTTTCCTATTAATGTCCCAGCGCTGTAAAAAAATTTTTTCCAAAATCGGCACCCATCCAAGCAAATAGTGCCCTCTCGGGGTGAGGCATAAGCGCACCAACATTACCCTTTTCATTTTTGATTCCCGCAATATCGTTGAGCGAGCCGTTGGGGTTGACCACATACTGCCACCAAATTTGCTCTCGATCCTGCATTTTTTTAATGGTATCTTTTTCGGCGTAATAGCGTCCGTCGCCGTGTGCAATCGGAAGGTTTATTCGTTCGTCTTTTTTAATGTTTGCCGCCCAAAAAGAAGAAGGGTTAACAAGTTTGATCTCGCTCCAAGAATCGACAAAGCGAAGTCCCGCATTTTTAATTAAGGCCCCCTCTAATAATCCGGCCTCACACAAAATCTGAAAGCCATTACAAATTCCTAAGATAGGTCGTCCCAAGTGATTGGCCTCCCTCAAGGAATCCATAGCTGGACTGCGCGCGGCCAATGCTCCCGAGCGTAAGTAATCCCCGTAGCTAAAGCCGCCTGGCACAAGAAAAGCCTCAAATTCCTTGGCATTAAAATGGTCAGCGTGCCAAAGCCACTCGGGTTTTCCACCGGACTTTTCGACGGCTTTCCAAGTGTCAAAATCACAATTGGTGCCTGGAAATCTTAAAACTCCACACTTTTTCATGTTTTCTTCACAGTATTTCTATCCTGTAATTTTCGATTAAAGGGTTATGTAACACAGATTCTGCCATCTCCTCAGCATGTTTTAGTGCCTGGTCTTTATCACTCAACCGAATATCTAATTCCACATAGCGCCCGACTCGCACGCTTTCTATATTTTTACCTTGATCCTTAAAAAGCTTAAAGACGGCTCTGCCCTGGGAATCAAGAAGTTCACTTCTCGGCATAATTCTCACTCCGATTTTCATACTTTACCTCCCCAAAAATAACTTAAACGAGTCCATACCTCTTCGTAGGCTTCTTTAACTTTACCCAAATCTCGACGGAAACGGTCTTTATCCAACTTCTCACCGGATTTTTTATCCCAAAGCCTACAACTGTCTGGTGTAATTTCATCGCCCAGTATTATTTGCTCTTTAGAGTTTCTACCGAACTCTAATTTAAAATCCACTAGTTCAATATTGATCGCACTCATCGTTTGAATTAGCACTTCATTGACTCTGAGGGCGAGAGTTCTGAGCTCATCCAACTCAGCAACGCTTTTTACAGCACCGAGTAAAAGCGCGTGGTCATCGTTAATGAAAGGGTCACTCCATTCATCTTTTTTGTAAAAAAACTCAACGAGAGGTTTATCTAGCTTTTTTCCTTCCTCCATCATGAATTTTTTAGCAAGGGACCCTGCTATAACATTTCTCACCACAACTTCGAGAGGAATCATTTTTAGTTTCTCAACTATATTTTCGGTACTGGTCAATTCTTCAACAAGGTGAGTGGGAATTTTATTTTTTTTCAAAATCTTAAATATTAGATTTGCTATTTTGCAGTTGAGTTCACCTTTATTGGCAAACTCCCCTTTCTTTAGGGCATTAAATGCGGTCAGCTGGTCTTTGAACTCTAGCCACAACAGATCATCAAAATTTTTGACCGTAAAAACTTTTTTTCCTTTGCCTTCATAATGGAGACTTTCTTTTTCAAACTTCACGACATTTGATCCTTAGTTAAGCGACCCAACATTTTACCAATTGATTTTTTATACTGCTCACCTGAAAAAATATCATAAATGGCTTTTTTAGAAAGAAGTTGGTGAATTTTTCGATGCGCCAAAAGTTTGTCTTGCAACTTCTCGTTAGCTTTAAGTTTGTGGCTCACCTCTTGAATAAGACCATAGGCCTCATCACGAGGCAAACCCGACTTAATCAAGGCTGTTAATACCTGCGAGCTAAAAAGCTGCCCTTGTGAACTATTCATATTGGCTTTCATTCTCGCCTCATTGACAAACAGTCCCTCTATAAGGTCACTCATTCTCATAAGTGCATAATCCGCCAGAATAAAAGCATCGGGAAACACCACGCGTTCTACAGCTGAGTGACTAATATCTCGTTCGTGCCACAAGACGATGTTCTCCAAAGCCGGCCCTGCATAAGAGCGCAGCAAGCGTGCAATTCCGGTGATATTCTCCGCGCTAATGGGATTCTTCTTGTGTGGCATTGCACTCGAACCTTTTTGCCCTTTCGAAAACCCCTCAACCACCTCACCCACTTCCGTGCGCTGCAGATGTCTCAGCTCGGTAGCCAGCCGTTCAAGTCCTGCACCCAAGAGTGACAAGCTCAATATAACCTCGGCGTGTCGGTCGCGAGGGATAACCTGGGTGGCTATAAATTCGGGTTTTAATCCTAAACGTTCACTCACTTTTTCTTCAACTTCTATCGGCTGATTGGAATACGTGCCAACAGCTCCGCTCAATTTACAAATAAGTATATTGGCAATGGCACTCCTGATCCTAATTTCGTTTCGCTTTAGTTCTGCTAAAAAGCCTGCCATCTTTAAGCCAAAAGTCGTCGGTTCTGCATGCATACCGTGGGTTCGCCCCGCACAAAAAGTAAATTTATGTTTCTTAATTTTTTGGTGGAGAGCACTTTTTAATTTATTAAGGGAACTCAAGAGAACTTTTTCGGCGTCCCGAATCTGCAAACTGAGTGCGGTGTCAAGTACGTCGGAACTTGTCATGCCAAAATGTACGAACTTGCCAAAGGGCCCCACACTTTCAGCCACACTATTTATAAAGGCAATCACATCATGCTTGGTCTTTTTTTCAATTTCTAATATTCTTTTGATACTAAATTTTGACTTCTGCTTAATGGCGAGGGCAGCCTCCTTTGGTATAATTCCCAATTCAGCTTGGACTTCGGCGACGGCCTTCTCCACCTCGAGCATTTTTGCAAAGCGACTTTCTGTCGCCCAGATTTCTGACATTTCTTCTCGAGTATAACGTTCAATCATTGTCGTTCCTTAGTTTCCTTCATTTTAATAGCCAAGATGTCATCCCGAATCTGTTGCTGATAGCGATAGCGCCCATTGACATTCATATTTTCCCAATATTCTGGTCCATCAAAATAGACATTGTTGTAACGACCGGTTTTTAATCGATCCAAAGTAGAATTCTCGAAAACGGGATAAGGACAAGCTCCCAGCTCAGAGTAATCGTAGTAATAGTCTTGGGGCATATCCTGAACTTGAGTCTTAGACCCAGGTAGCTTTCTCTCAAATAACCCGGTCAGTTCATCACCTAAAGATTTGAGATAGGCGCCTTGAAATCTTTGTGACGAGGGGACTCTCATCCATACATCATAGTCGCCTTTTTTTACCGTCTTTTGCACAAAAGAGAGATTGCTGTGGGTCCATGACAAATAAATGTTTTCAATCAACATAAATCGAGAAGGAAGAAGGTCATTAAAATAGTCACTGTCGAGAACAACTCGGTACCTCATCCAATTCCATTGTGGCGAAATCGCTCCCCGCGGAAAAAGGCGGCCATGTACACTATCGGGAGTTCTTTGCGACTCCTCGCTCGACAAACACCAAATTAAATACTTTGTGCGATAAAGTCCGGAGTTGGCACAAGAGAGTTCCACTCCACCAATTACTTTTCCTTCAAAGTAAAGATCGTCAATTTTTACTTTTGGTATGACTTGCACGCCTTGTGACTTGCACCAAGAGAGTGAGCGCTCCAGGCCTTCCAGAGAGGATTGCCTTAGAGAATAATCGTCAAATATTGGCAAAGCCGAACCATAATTCATACCCTCATGACTAGGGAGATAGACATTTGCGGCTGCCTGATGGCAAAGATCCGCCAACCATTTTTGGTGGAACTCTTGACCGGCGACACCTTTTTTTTCACCTTTTTGCATCAGGTAACGTTCGGTTTCAACTGAAAGACCAGATTTCAAAAATTGATATTTATAAAGAGGGCCTTTTAATTCAAGCGGTCCCTTGTCCCACCAAAGCGAAAAACCAGATTCCACTTTTTCTTGGGGCGAATCTTCAAGCAAACAAGAAACTTGCAGGCTTTCCATTCTATCAGTTCTAAAAATTCCAAATGGGCCCTCCCAATCTGCCGGCGTCCAACGTCCCATATTGCCAGTAATGTCGGCCAAGGCCACTTTAAATCCCTTAAGTGATAAATCAGCCGCCAACCAATGTCCACGGCCGTAGGCCGACACGATTAATACTTCTGAGTTCATTTCCATGATAAAATGGCTCTCCGAATAAGGTTTTGCTCCTCGACATGAATCTTAAATTCACAGTCCTCAAATGATAACCTGTGTAGCGCATCCCCTGCCAATACTTTTTTTTGAATGACAATGGGACCCGCGTCCATTTCTGGAATCACTTCATGTACTGTGACTCCAAGGTCATTCTGCTCATTATAGGCGCGCTCAATACTCTTAAGTCCCTCATATTTTGGCAAAAGGCTTGGATGAAGATTTAAAATTTTGTAGCGCCATTTGTCGACAAAGATCTTTGGCAAAAGTCGCATAAAACCCAGTAAGAATATGCGGTCTATTCGGGCCTTTCTTAGTTCTATATCAAGCATTTCCCAGTCAACTGGGTTAGGTAAAACCAAGCTGGGAATTCCCGCTCGCTTTGCAATCAATAAACCCGCAGCATTTTCTTTTGAAGATACCACTAATGCGGTTTTTACAAGTTCTGGCGAGCTGAGTAGTGCCCTTAGATTTGAGCCTTGACCTGAGATAAAAACAGCCCAGTTTTTACGCTTACGCAAATTCACCCTTTATGCGCGCCTCTCCGCCCAAAGAATTCCGTTCGACGATTCCTAAATCAAAACTTTTAAATCCACTTCCCTTAATTTTCTCTTCTACGTGAGCGCCGTTTTTAGGATCCACAAAGCAGACAAGCCCTATGCCACAGTTAAGTGTTCTTAACATTTCGGACTTTTTGAGGCCAGTACGCTTTTGAACTTCTAAAAAACATTCGGGCCACTGCCAATCGCGTAGGTTTATCTCCGTTCCCTGAGGCATTACCCTTAAAATATTTTCAATGCCGCTCCCTGTGATATGGGCGAGAGCATTTACCTGGCTTTTGATTTTTTCAAACAAACTTACGTAGAGGGCTGTGGGTTCAAGCAATTCCTTTTTCCATTCCTCGAGATCTTTGGCGAAAACTCGACGCAAGAGCGAGTAGCCATTGCTATGAAAACCGCTACTAGAAACCCCAATTAATTTATCTCCGACTTTTACTTTATGGGCCCCCAAAGTCTGTTTCCGTCCCACAACGCCAACAGCAAACCCGGCACAATCAAAATCGTTTGCTTCATACACTCCGGGCATTTCGGCTGTTTCTCCGCCGACTAAAGCACAATGACAAACTTCACAAGCCTTACGTAGTCCTTTGAGAAAGGATTTAGCGGACTCAAGATTTAATTTCCCCGAGGCATAATAGTCTAAAAAAAATAGCGGGCTCGCCCCTTCGCATATCATATCATTTAAACACATAGCCGCTAGGTCCTGACCGATACCTTCATATTCGCCAAAGTGAGATGCGATTTTGACTTTAGTGCCGACTCCATCCGTACAACTAACGAGACATGGATCTTCAATATCAGGAAAATTAAAACGAAAAAGAGAGCCAAAACCACCAATGCCAGACAGAATTTTATCAGCATGGGGGGCCTTTTTGTCTGCCGAGCCCTGTAACCAATCAACTAAAGCGTCACCTGCGCTGACATCGACACCCGAATCTTTGTAATTGACGGCCATAGGTTGATCTTTAGCATTGGTTACCACAAAAGAAAAGGTACAGCTTAACAATTGACCAAAACTCGTACACCTGCCAAACAAATTGACACTCAAATCGGCCCTGATGGACAAAATTAAATGAAATACCCCCTTTTATTCTGGGGTTACCTTTGGTTATAATAAAGAGTACAGGGGGAACTCGTGAATAAACCATTAATTTTCTTATGTTCGCTTGGGCGCTTGCTTGGGCTAGTTCTCGCACTCTGCTTGAGTTTTTCTCCCATGGCATATTCTCAGTGGGAAAACGATGACACCTACGATCCCTTTACTGACTACAGCGATTATGAGGCCACTAGTGAAGAAGAGGCTGATATTAATTTTTTTAAAAATGGTCGCATGCTGACCTTAGGGCTAACTGGCGGCTACCGCAATTTCAGTGGTAAGTTTGGAAGTCTTTATGGCGGAGGTACCAATTTTGGGTTGTTCCTAAGTTACTTCTTTGATCTGAAATTTGCTTTACAGTTTGGCTTTAGCACCGGAGACCACACATTGACTATTCCGACGCCCACCCAAACTTTGCAGGGAAATTTGGGATTGACGGACCTTACTGTAAACTTAAAATATTACGTCAACACCCAAAATGTTACCAAGGGTCTCGCAAAACTTAACCCCTACTTTCTTGTGGGAATGTCACAAATTCAGAGAACGACAACTTTGCCCTCAACTACCGGTGGAATTTACGGCAAAGATTCTACCAATGGACTCACTTTAGGTGGTGGTATTGAAATTCCAGCCATGAGAAATAAAATGTATTATGGCTTTCAGTTCTCTTATAGTTTCGTGACCTTTGCAGATGAAAATACCCAAATCGTAATTCAAAGCGAGCAAACAGGAATCATTCCGGGCGGCGACCCTTATCTGCTCAACTTTATTCTGGGTGTAAATTTTTAACGGGCGATTGGTCTTCTCCCTCTTTACCCACAGCCATACCCCTCATTGCCCGAAGTTGACCGCTATCTGGTAGCTGCGCAGTGCTGTTTCAAGGCTTTGACTTTGTCGACGATTGAAACCTAATCCAAATTGGCAATAACCGCGCAAAGACTTAAAACCCAATCTAGTGTAAAGTCGCTTTCGCTCAATGTCTTCGAGTTGTTCAACCAAAACTCGCGTGAGTTCCTGCATCTGTTTTGCAGTTTCGTGCGACTGGCGTAAACATTTACGCACGTAATGTAGGTCTTCATGATAAAGACGATATCGAGCCATGCATGGATTATTGCAAAAACAATGACACCCCCACTTTTATTATATCGTGAATGATCTACCTTCCATCCGTATAGCGGTCGACATCGGGCAACGAGGGTAAGGGCCACCTATATTTCGTAGGAACTGCACCGAGGGCGCTAGCGATGATTTCTAATCATGTAAAACCTAATGGGCACACCCAACAAACCCCAATGTTTGCGTGCTTCATTGACCATAAAGCGGCGGTAGGATTCACTGATACCTCGAGGGTTATTCACAAAGCAAACAAAGCTTGGTGGCACTTGTTTGGTCTGAGTAAAATATAAAAATTTGACGTTGCGATTACCAAAAATTGGCGGCGGAGTTTTACGAGTTAAATCGACTAAGAAATCATTGACCTGAGAGGTTGAAATTCTCATATGAAGTCTTTCCCATAGCTGATCTAAAACTTCGAACAGCTGATCGATTCCCTGTCCTGTTTTTGCGCTGACAAAAACAACGGGAATGTCGGGACTAAAATATAACTCTTCGCCGACTTTTTCTTTCAAAGCATTGCGATAGTCGTCAATTTGTTTTCGTCCTACATCTGACTTGTTGACAGCCACCACGATCGCTTTGTTCATTTCTAGAGCCAACTCAACCAGTCTCGCATCCTGAAGTGAGGGATTTATTAAGCCATCAAGTAAGAGCACTACAATATTGGCGTCTTTGACAGCCTTTTCAGATTTAAAGGCTGATAAAATTTCAACACCCGTATCGCGTCGGGCCTTTCGCCTTAGGCCCGCGGTATCCACAAAGGTATACGTTTTACCATTCCATTTTATAGGGGAATCGATAGCATCAACGGTTGTGCCAGGAATGCTTGAGACCACCATTCGGTCAGCACCCAAAAGATAATTCACCAAAGAACTCTTGCCCGCATTTGGTTTTCCGATGATAGCAATTCGAGGAGTTTTTTCTGCATCAAGGTCTTCTCGCTTGGGAACGCGCTCAACAATCCATTCGCTAACAACATCAATGCCGCGGCGACGTTCAAATGAGGTGGGAATAATATCAACGCCGAGTTGATAAAATTCGCTCATCAATATGTCTTGATCTTTTTCGCTATCGATCTTGTTTACCAAAACTACAAAGGGCTTTTTAGATTTCTGCACCTGAGTTAAAACCTCACGGTCATCTGACAAGATACCATCACGGGCATCCATCACAACTAGAGCCATATCCATCATTGGCAATAGTCTTTCAACCTGATCGCGAACTTCATCAGCAAAAGGTAGGTCGTTGTCGGTCATACCCCCAGTGTCGATCAAATCAAACTCGCGTCCCCAAACATCGACTCGTTCGTAGTGGATATCTCTAGTCACGCCGGGTTCATCTTTAACAATGGCCTTTCTAGAACCAGTAAAAATATTAAAGAGGCTTGATTTTCCCACGTTGGGCCGCCCGAGAATAGCTATTTGTAATCTAGTGTCGCTCGTTTCTAACATAACCCAACTCCTTCATAAAAGTTTTACTTTTCATCCACTCAGGTCTCGCTTGAACATGAAGATTTAGGTAAACCTTTTTACCCAAGAGCTTTTCAATTTCTTCGCGACTTTTTAAGCCTATATCTTTGAGCATGCCGCCTTTAGTTCCGATCACCATAGGTTTGTGATTCTCTTTGGCGACTAATATTTCTGCGAAAATCTTTGTTAAACTCTCATTTGAGTCTTCATCAAATGAGAGGGTTCGAATGGCAAGGCCGTAGGGAATTTCTTGTCGCAAGCACTCAAAACACTTTTCACGAATAATTTCGTTGACCATCTCTCGCACATTTTGCGTGGTATACAATTCACTGTCGTAAAGAGGTTTTTCGCATTCAGGCATTAGCTCCAGTAAATCGTGCCACAACAATTGCTTGAGATGTCCTGTCTTATCCAAAGCAGAGAGAACCTTGATTTTGCAAGCCTGGGGTTTTAAAAAATCAGTCCAAAAACCAATTTGTGCTTCATCCACTAAGTCCATTTTATTAAGGACAATAATATGAGGTTTACGGCTGAGCTTAACTTGGGTGATAATCTTATCAATTTCTTCTTTAGGGTCATTTTTCATATCGATTACGACCACTAGGCCATCGGACTCACTCACAACACTCGAAAACTCTCGGCGCAAAAATTCGTTTATAGGTCCCGGTCTTTCTGTCAACCCAGGGGCATCCACAAATACGACTTGGCCATCACTATCGCTGAGAATTCCCAGTACCCTCTGTCTTGTTGTTTGGGCACGCGGAGTAACGATAGAAACTTTTTCTCCAATAAGGTGATTTACCATTGTACTTTTGCCTGCATTAGGTAATCCAATCACCCCAACGAATCCGGCGCGTATACTCATGTGACTTCCTCCAACGCTTTTTTTGCGGCTAATTGTTCTGCCATTTTTTTACTTCTGCCCAGGCCTTCAGCCATGAGCACGCCATCAACTTTGACTCCCACTACAAAGAGCTTGTCGTGGTCAGGTCCACTCTCTGAAATCAAATCATAAAGCGGCGTTGATTTGCTTGTCCTCTGTACCAATTCTTGATACCGCGTCTTATAGTCATCCTGATTTGAAGCCACGCCCACAAGACTATTGATTCTGTCGTGAAAAATTTCTGCCAAAAATTTTAAGGCACTGGAGTAGCCGCTATCTAAAAAAAGGGCTCCTACAATCGCCTCAAGTGTCGAGGCCAGAATTCGGGGTTTTTTATCGCCACCAGCAGTGCGCTCTCCTCGCCCCAATTTGATGAGTTTACCAATGTCAAGTTCCAGAGAAATTAGTGCGAGAGTGCTTTCATTGACCAGGCTTGCTCTTTTTTGCGAGAGGTCCCCCTCGGCATCAAGCGGGAATTTTTTTAGCAATAAATCGCTGACGACAAGATCTAAAACGGCATCACCTAAAAATTCTAGCTTTTCATTATCGCCTTCGCAAAGATCACGATTTTCGATAAAAAAACTTTTATGAATTAGAGCTTGCTCAAGAAGCTTCGGATTAGAGAACTGAAGTGCCTCTAACGTTGCCGTTATATTTGTATCAATGCTCATCAAGGGTCTCCACCCAACAAAATCCAAACCAGTTATAAGGATTTATCTACCTGCTGTCAACTTAAGCGGCTCACCTTCTTAAGAAATACCAGCTCAAGTATTCAATTAGAGTATCATTGTAAGACACTGTTATTGCATAGTTTTTACTGTTTAAAAATCAATACATATGTAAATGGTGTGGGCACTAAGTACCGCTGAGGCCAGCCACATCCCAGGTGGCGAGGCATGGAATTCGCAGTGTTAATTGGTATGGGTGGCCTTTTAAAAAATTATAGTCTCATTTTAATACGCCTTTTCGTTTTTAGTATCATGGCGCTCTCGCTCGCCTGCTCGTCTGATTACAAGGGCATGGCTAGTAAAGACCAAGATAACTTCGAAAACATCCCAGTTATTCCCTATATCCCGGACCTTGCGTTTTCAGTCATCACAACAACCCCCGATCGCAGAATGAATCTCACACCTGTCCTCGGATCTCCGCCTGATCAACACCAGGGTGCCGGCAAGGCCTTGGTTAAATTAAAGAACAACACCACACAAGTCACTTCGGGCACGCTCAGCCTTGAAAAAGCGAGTGAGTCTTTGATCTTAACTGTCATGGAAATTTGTCCTAGTGATGCCCTCAAAAATTGTACCGGTATAAATGGTTTAAGCTTTTCGCTCGAGCTCGTGCCCGGCCAAGAATATTATTTTACCATTCACCTGCAGGCCAGTGGTACTATTGGATTTGCACCGGTAGCCAACGCCATCAAACTGACTTTTCAAGGCACCGGCGACGACGCCTCGATTAGTCTGACATCAACTACTCCTGTAGTTAACGAGAACTAGTAATTCTTTGATCTGGTCATAGGTACTGGCGAAAAGAACAACATCATATAAAAGTTCTTACTAGCTAGTCTCTAAGATACAATAAAGTTTGAATGAGAAATATTCTGCTTTTAATTCTGCTTGCGGAACCAATTCCCACTTTGGCCAACCCCGCAAATCCTTATTATTTTGAAGATTCGGGAGAAGTGCGCGAGATCATATGCGGTCCCACCCCCAGTTTTGAAAAAATTTGCAAAAAATCCAAAAGGGAGTGCTATCTAAAGAAAGGTAGCGAATTTTGCCAGGAAGAGAATATAGACAAAGCGAGGTTACGCCTTAACTCGGAAGAGCTGCGCGTTCAATATTTTACAAAGTTATTTCTTAAATTTCAGGAAATGATATCTGACTCCGAAAATATCCGATTTTGCGGCAAGGGTTTTGCTGAAACAAAACTCCAAATTTTAAGTGGTCTACCTGCAATTACTAAAACCGCTTATTATCAGCTCGGGGATAACTCGATTGGCATCTCAGAGGGCATGATACTTAATGCCTATACTTTTGAAGATATAGAATTGACCCTTTACCACGAACTAGGCCACTCTTGCCAATTTAACCGAAATAACCTACTTCGGTATAACGACACTTGCGAGCTGAACGATGATGCAGAAAAGATCAACCAAAAAATTCAAATAGCCGCTCGCGATTCTGTCGAATTAGAGACTTCTACCACCCAGAGGTGCATCGAGAATTACCTCGACTATGAGATAGGCCAAAAAAAAAACTGGCTGTCTGCCTTCATTCATTATTGAAGCCTTTGCCAACACTGTTTTCATAAAAAAGTGGGATAAGCTGGCTCACTGGAATTGGCACTGTCATAGTATAACCGATGAAGAACATGCAGTGCCTAAATACTTGAACTGTTTTGTTAAATCCGCACGCGCAAAAAAAGCCTTCTGCTCCAAGGCTAAGGGGGATGTAAGTGAATCCGCTAAATAATACCTTATTTCTGGTATTTCTAGTCACCGTTACAATTGACAGTGTTGCCCAAGCCTCTAGAGATTTAACTATAATTGAGAAACGCTTTGGTGAAAAGCTTTGGACAATGCAGTACAGCTCAAAATCTAAACAGGAGTGTGAGTTAAAATTGGTAAAACAAATAGCAAAATTAAACCCATTTGAGTGCCAAAAGCTTGAAAAACTTATGGGCGAACTAAAGACTGAAAAACCAAATTCAGTACAAGCGTCAGAAGTTCCCATAGACGCTTCAGTTTACGAAATAAAATTTGATAAAATTTCTACCCGCTCACTACTGCAAGCACCCAAAACATGCCAAATTCAAAAGGAGGGACAGCTGAAGTGTCAAGATGTGACTTTAACGATAGTACAAAAGGTAGTCCTCGAACTGCTTTTTTTTAAAGAGGAAAAATTTAAGTAGTTAAATTTTGACCCAGCAAAGGCCCTTCAGTTTTTAATTGCGAGTACTCATAACCGATAATCTTAACCTCAAGCTCTTGCGGGTCGTCTACGGGTTTTGCTAACTGCACCTTCCAAAAATCACGACTTAGGCCAATAGCTAATTTTTTATAATTGAGCGGTAATACTTTTTTTATTTGGCCCACTTGTTTTAGTGCTTCCATTGAATAACGCTCAAGGCTCAAATTTCTTAAAGCTTCGGCTCGCTTTTTTATTTCTAACTGAGGCAGGTGACCCTCTATGCGCGAAGCTTTAGTGCCGGGTCTTATGCTATAGGGAAAAACGTGGATTTTTGTCCAAGGCGATTTTTCGAGGCGCTTAATAGTTTCTAAAAATTCGGCTTCAGTCTCGCCGGGAAAGCCCACAATCACGTCCATGCCCACAAAGGCATTCGGCACGCACTCACTAATATTTTTTAGCGAGTCGACGACATCTTGGGCCGTATAGTTTCTTTTCATTTCGTTCAGCACTTTTGTTTCTGCACTTTGAATGCTCATATGAAAATGCGCACAAAGGCGATCATCAGAATAAAGTTTCAGCAATCGTGGAGTCAGCTCCTTTGGCTCTAAACTTGTAAGTCTTATTCTAACCATCGTGGTTTGTTGCAGCACCCGCTCTACCAAGTCTTCTAATTTTAAATCTCCGTCTTCGTAATCACCGATATGTATTCCTGTTAAAACAACTTCCTGAATCCCTTGGGCACTAAGCTCATTAACTCTTTTTACGATATCGTTAATCGCAATACTGCGGCTTTTTCCACGCGCAAAGGGAATCACGCAAAACGAACAAAAACTATTACAACCGTCTTGAATTTTTAAAAAAGAGCGAGTGTGGCTGGGTTCAATCCCTCCTCCCGCCTCTAAATCTTCTTTACGAAAAATATTACTTTTATGGGTGCGCTCTAAGTCGGCCCCAGTAAAAAAACCTTTAATAATTTCTTCCAGCTTTCCTTTGTGAGAGTTAGCGACTATGAGGTCAACTTCAGGCACGGACTCATAGATTAAAGTATCGACTTGTGCCCCACATCCCGTAACCACCACTTTGGCATCAGGCTCGTCTCTTTTTTTCTTTCGAATTTCACGCACGGTTTGTCGCGTGGCCTCAGCGGTCACGGCGCAAGTGTTATAAACGTAAACCTTATGTTTTGTGTTCTCAAGATAGGAATCCGTTTTAAGTCGATTCTCGAGAAGACCCGCATCGTAGGTATTGACCTTACAGCCAAAATTTTTTATTTCATAATTGTCTATTCGACTTGAATTTAGACGATCCATCCGCCGCCTAAAAGCTGATTCTCGCGATAAAATACTGCCGCTTGCCCTGGTGTAATTGCCCTTTGTGGCTCGTCAAATCGCACTCTGAAACCTTTTTCCGTCGGAAAAAGTTTGGCACCAGCCCCAGGGTGATGATGCCTAATCCTAACTTTAATGTTTTCACCTGGCACGATTTGATCTAGCAGATTGCACTCGGCTGTTTCAAATTCTGAAGTGTAAAGATGCTTTTCTTCTCCCACCCATACAGTGTGAGTCACGGGATCAATCTTTAAGACGAATAAGGGTTCGTGATGATTAAGCCCTAAACCTTTACGTTGACCGTAGGTAAACCCGTGGATTCCAGAATGGGGACCAAGTGCTTCCCCATCGGGGTACTTGCGGATAAGTCCCGGCTTTAACAAATCCGCATCTACATTGGCTTTTACAAAGTTTGCGTAATCGCCATTGCCCACGAAACATATTCCGGTAGAGTCTTTTTTTCGGGCATTGATTAGACCATGCTCAATTGCTAATGCTCTAACAACTTCTTTTTTCATGTGTCCAATCGGAAACAAAATCCGATCAATAATATTTCGCTCGATTGTAAATAAAAAATAGGTTTGGTCTTTCCAGTCATCAAAACTGGCGACAATAACATTACGGCCGGCTTCGTTTTTCAATATTTGCGCATAGTGGCCCGTCGCTAGGTAATCGCACTCTAGCTCACGCATTTTACGTATGAGGTGATCAAATTTTAAATAGGTATTGCAGTTAACACATGGGCTAGGTGTGCGGCCATGAATATAGTCGTTGAGAAAAGGAGTAATGACTTTGGCATGAAACTTATCTTCGCAATTGAGTACATAAAAAGGAAACTTTAATTTATCGGCAACGGCCCTGGCATCATCCACATCGATGCTTGAGCAGCACGTGCCGGCACCTTCCTCGATATCGCACTCGCTATAGTCCCACACTTGCATTGTAACACCAACAACATCATAGCCCTGCTCTTTCAAAAGCAAAGCCGCAACACTACTGTCAACTCCTCCGCTCATAGCAACTAGGACACGACCTTTATATTCCATATTCCGCCATTGCTTCATCATCAATTTGGCGAAGGCGAGTCACCACTTGTGCAAGTGTTTTTACAAACCGATCAATTTCGGATTTACTTGTTAACCAACCTAAGCTTACTCGAAGTGTCGACTGAGCTTCGCTGTGCTTAATGCCCATCGCGAGTAAAGCCGCACTTGGCTCAGGATTTCCCGAACTACAAGCTGAACCGGTGCTCACACTAAAACCCTTAAGATCCAAATTCATAAGTAAAGTTTCGCCACTAACTCGATCGAGAATAAAGCAACTCGTGTTGGGTAGACGTTTGGCATCTTTAGCAATAACTTCTACGTTAGGAATATCCTTGAGGACTTTTTCTTCGAGATAAATACGAAGCGAGAGCACTTTGCCGCAATATTCATCGCTATGTTTTAACAACCCGTCGGTAATCGCCAGAGAGACTATGCCCATTAAGTTTTCGGTTCCGCCCCGGCGTCCGCGCTCCTGACCGCCGCCATAAATTTGCGGCTCCAGGATTGTTCCCCTTTTTACATAGAGAACCCCACAACCTTTTAGCGCGTAAAATTTGTGAGCTGAAAAACTAGCGAGGTCGACGCCCAGATGCTCTACTTTCAAGGGAACTTTTCCTAAGCCCTGAACGGAGTCAGTATGAAACAAGGCTCCCTCATCGTGCGCGAGTTTGGACATTTTTTTTATCGGAAAAATTGCTCCCGTTTCATTGTTGGCAAACATCACGGAAACCAGAGCCACTTCCGGTGTTAACAGTTCGCGGTAGCGGACTAAGTCAATTTCGCCAGTACGACTGACCGGAATAACTTTAACCACGGCGCCCTTTTCTTCAATTGAGTTAAAGGCTTTAATGACACTCGGGTGCTCGACGGCACTACGAATATAGATATTGCGAGGATTTTGGTTGCGGGTCATTGCTTCAAACGTACCAACGACGGCAAGAGAGTTGGATTCACTTCCACCGCTTGTAAAAACCACTTCAAGTGGGCTTTCGGCCCCAATCATGTGTCCGACCCTCGCCCTAGAGTCACGAAGTAGATTCTTGGGACCACGACCATACCAATGAATCGAACTGGGATTACCCCAGTTTTCAAGAGACTCCATAACATGTTTTCTGACGATTTCAGAGACTGGTGTCGTCGCATTGTAATCTAGATAAACATGTTCATTATGATGTTCTGTACTTTGGTCGATCATAGAGGGGAATTTCTATCATCCTCTGCTTGCTGCTTCAATATTAAACATTGCGTTATGTTAAGCTGAGCTTAAATCAGCCGATAATATAGATGATGGAATCCCTACACCCTTGGGCTAAAGCCCTAGAAATTAGTGAAAGCCGATTGCAGGAGTGGCAAAAGGACGTGAAGCCTAATGAGTCGCTACTATATAAACTGCTCATTGAAAAAAAAATTGATGAAGAAAAATACCTATCTTGGGCCCGAAACCAGTATCAGTTGGCCTCGGTTGAGTGTTCATTTTTTTCAAGTCATCTAGACGCAGAACTCTGGAATTCCACTCGCATGGATTTTCAATGGACACCTGACTTTTTACCAATAAAGATTTGGGAGGAAACCCTTTTCATTGGTTGTGTTGAGCCCCCCCAAACTTTACCCAATTTTCAACGACCGGTGAAATTAATATTGGCACCGGCTTCAGGGCTTAATCAATTGTGGAAGTTTAACTTGAGTATCATGGGCGTGGAAGTGACAGTTACCCAAGTAAAAGAGGACGAAAAAAAAGGTGAAGAAAAACAAGTGCTTTCGGATATCAGCTTTGCGGGATTGAGTCTTGATAAAACTGCCATGGACGAAGCTAACGCTGCAGTCACTTCTTCGGGTTCCAATACAGGTTCCAACACAGGTTCTATTACAGGTTCCACTACAGGTTCTATTACAGGATCAATTACAACCTCCATTAAGCCGTCCTTTACATCTTCGAAAAAGACCACAGTTGCGTCGTCGGCACCGCAAAAGCCGCCAAGTCCTCCGACGCCGACTGTGAAAAAAGTGGCCCCGCACCCTCCTCCGCCACCGCCCTTTGATCAGGCTTCGACAAGCGACGGAGTAAAACTGGATCCGCCAAAAACAATGAACTTTAACACTGGCAAAGGCGTAAATTTACATGCAGCCCCAGTCAATACTGATCTTATAAAAAATCTCGATGACTTCGCGGCATATGCTTTTAAGGAAATGCGCTCTACGTTTGAAAAAAGCATGGTGCTTGTCTATGACGACTTTAAATTAAAAGTTCATCGTTGGACAGAAAACTGGATTCCTGACCCTAAGTTCAAGACAACACCCATTTCCATTGACGTTCCTAATATTTTCAAAATTGCTCATGACTCCAAACGGCCCTTTCACGGATCAGTTTCTATGAACCCCAGCAACAAACTGTTTTTTGATCATTGGAATGCTGGCCAACTCCCTCGCCATATCACTATTTACCCAGTTTTAGCTGGCACTCACCTATTTGGCTATATCTTAGGAATCACCAATCAAGAGATTCATTTAATGAATTCGCTCGACTTTATGACAAAGCTTGTTTCTAGCTTAAATAAAACAGTCGGAAAACTGGCAGCATAAAACATCAACTATAGAAAATTGAGTCTCAGAAACTCGTTCATTGATTCTCGGATATGATAAAATCCGGGATTGAATTGTCGATTGTAAGCATTGGACTCGAGTACCACAGCAGCATGTTCAATGTCGTACCCAGTAATTACCTTTAATCCGAGAAAAGGATAAATATCCAAAGTTTCAGGAGAATAAACTAACACCGATTTGTTGCCCCTTAAAGCACGCCCGAATTCAACAATGGACCTAGAGTTCAGATGGAGGTCTGAGGTCGTCACTGTCAAAAAAGTAGGAACGTTTAAGCGGGCACCTATTTTTACCAACACATTATCTGCATCATTTAAATAAATATCGCTGCCAACCAAATTGTAAACGTGATCGACCAGTTGAATCACCTGGCAAGCACCATTAACTGCGCGTGTACCATATTTAACTGGGCTATTACCAACTTCAGAATCATAAGTAATTCTATTTATGCCGCTAATACAAGTTAACGCCGCCGTGCGATTACCCAATCCTGAAACACTTTTTATTTTTAATGCCGGGGCAAATAAGAAAAGGCCCTTGACAGATTCAAAGCTTAAAGCCGAACTGATAGCCAACAGTCCCCCAGCTGAAAAACCTCCCACCGTAACATTTTCACCAACCTGAGCGGCAAGCCTTAGTCCCAACTGTACTTCTCTAATCCAATCCAAATAACTTACTTGTTTCATTTCCAAAAGCGTAAGGCCGTGGGCGGGCAGCAAAACAGTAATGACGTTAAAGCCCCTATCAAACAGTATCTGAGCGATGTCTTTAAGATAATAGGGGGAATCATTAAGTCCATGAATCAAAAGGGCGGAATATTTGGTGCGCGAAGGATGTAAAAGGGCAAATGGGGCAGAGGGCAGGCGATAGCCGCCAGTCTTTTGCGTTATCTCCGCGATTTTATTCTCGCGGTATTTTTCAAAATCACTACGCCCAATTTCGTACTCTTGAGCGAATACAAAGGAAAATCCGCTACACAGGAGTGCCAAGGATAACGACAGCAAAATCAGCCTTGTTTTAATCATGATTGACACAGTACTACCGATTTCAAAAAACTTATGCAAAGCCTTTGCGAAAATTGAATAATTGTCACGTTACCTACCTCTTCGGGAGCATGCGTGTTAAAGCGAAAAAAATTATTCTTAAATCTGATGGTCGGCTTACTATGGTTAGCCTGTTTAGACCAAGCCAAAACTATAGGATACCTATTGGCTGTGATGCAAATAAAATGAAATCTTAGTTTTTATCAGGGTGTAGATTTTGCTCAAATGGATAGTGGTCGGTGCCCTAAAAGGCTGGCTTATCCTAACTATTAGAAATTCTTTTGGGCTTTTATTGGATACAAAAGTAATTGAATTTCTGACTGCTGAGGCCAGTTGAGACATTGATCACAAGAGTTGTAGTACTAGTCGATTGGATCCAATAACTGCCGCCAGTATCGCTACCGTAAGCCATAGCCATACAATAGGGTGTTGTTGTATATGCGGTAGCAAAGGAAATAGTACAAGCCGTCGGCGCTCCCGTTCCAAATGTGACCTGTCCGCGCGTATCAGTTCCTGTAATACTGGGACTCGTCCCGCAGGTCCCGACAGTGGGGGCGGTACCAGAGCTTGCTATGTGCCCCGTAACATCCAATGCCGCTGTGGGTGCTGTAGTTCCGATACCAACGTTTCCGCCACTCAATATTCTCATTTTCTCAGCACCATTTGTCTGAAAGATCAGAGAAGTGTTTACTGACGGTGCAAAAACCGTGAGGGCATTGGGATCCGTCGCATGTGTAGAGCTCCGTAAATGAAGTCCGCCATAGTTCCCCACGTCATTAGCCAACATAACTAGCGTGTTCGCCGCGGCAGCATTATTTGTATTAATAGCTCGAATCCCAGTGTCACTTCCACTGTTGCCCGAGACATCTAATAGGTATCCAGGAGCTGTAGTTCCGATACCTACGTTGCCGGCGTCTGTGATTCTCACCTTTTCAGTACGGGAGCCGCTGCCGATGTTTGTCGTTTCAAACTTCATATAAGTGCCATGTGCAGATGACGTCCAGACCTCCGCGGCATCCATTTCGATGGCGGCTGACGCGCCTGCTACCCATGCTCCATCGTAGCCTTGGGCACGAAAACTAATGATGCGATCATTGGTTTGAAGTGCGGTCGGCGAGGCCATGGTTCCCCTGGCTGCTCTCCCAGCAAAGCTACCGACATCGGCTGCATTAATTCCGTAGCTTGTAACGCCAATTTCCGCACCCGTGCCTGCGGTATCAGTTACTTCGAGGGGATAGGCGGGAGAATTTGCTCCGATACCTATGTTTCCTGCGCCATCAATCCTCATCCTCTCAACAGGCGCTCCCCCTGCAGTAGTCCCCGTCGTTCTAAAAATCATTTCTGAAGCGGCTGCATTCGTCGTGATGTTTTGAGCTGCTCGCACCTCAATATTTCCGTAAATTTGTTGGGTGGTCAATTGAGTGTCGTTATTCCAAAATTGGATTTTACCTATAGTATCGTTATCGGCTACATCCGTATCATTGCGCGAAAGTGTTTGAACGGCGCCCGCAGTACTTGAGACGTCCAGACTACTTGTTGGAGCAGTAGTTCCGATACCAACGTTGCCTCCTTGAAGTACAGTTAATCTCTCACTAGAACTATCATATAATGATAGTCTGTCATTTGGAGTATCAGCATTGTTTCGACTACTCAGAGCCCATTTTGCACTACCTGCTCCAGAAAAACTAATTGCACTGTCTCCTCCCGCTACACTGTCTACGTTAATTAGAGTACTGCCCGATCCCCTTTTAACTTCTAATGTGGGAGTCGTTCCCCAATAAGTTCCAAATGTTGTCACTCCGATACCGACGTTGCCGCTGGAATTAATTCGCATGCGCTCGTTTACCAAGCTGCCATCTGTTTCATTATAAGCAGATGCAGTAAAAAAACTTATCACCGTAGCATCGGGCCTATTCCAGCCACCACCGCCTATGTCTACTTCTCGAGTCACTCCATTGTCCCAAGTTCCGAACCCCGAAAATGGTAAATTCGCATTTGTCTTTCTTGATCCAGTAATAACCGCGCCTTTATCGGTAGCGTTAGTATTACTATTTGCTAGCGAAATGGCATTATAGTCGGCAGCCGTAATTGCCAATTTTGCATTGGGTACCGTAGTTCCCACACCGACGTTGCCAGAGGAAATTATTCGCATGGCCTCAGTGGCGCCACTATTCCCGACCTGGAACCTGATGGAGTCACTTGTACCAACAGCTCCGGTCGATCTAAGTATTAGATAACCATCCGCACTTCCGCCGCCTTGTAGCAACAGATTACTACCTGCTCCCGTGCCCGAATTAAAAATTGAAGCAGTGCTGCCTCCAAAAACGAGATTTCCGCCATCTACCCTTACGTCTCCTACGACATGTAACTTAGAGGTAGGAGTAGTTCCTATACCGACATTTCCGGTGCTATCAATTCGCATACGTTCTGCCCCCGCAGTACTGGCTGCCATAGTATCGGCAGCTGGTCGCCACCAGCCAGTGTCGGGATCACCGGCGAAACTAAAAGTTGGCGCGGCCGCAGTACCATTGCCTGAAGTGATAAGTGCACCGCCGGTTGTGGGAGAAGATAAAGAAGTAGAGGAAATATTGAAAACATTGGCGCCACCTGCCGCAATTCCGACCGTGTCAGCACCATTACTATAAAATCCAGTATTGGTATCACCTGAAAATGACATTGAAGGAGCACCTACCGTACCATTACCAGCACTTACGCTAGAGGAGGTACCACCTACCATATTTGTCCAGGCTCCCGCCTCATATATTTCAAATTTACCGTTACTGGTGTTATATCTCATCATGCCGTCCACACCCACTGTGGGACGATTGCCAGTGGTATCGCGTGGAATAATTATGGAACTCTCAGCAGCCCCTGTGCCGGTGATGTCGAGTCGAGTGCCAATTGTGGGAGTTGTAGTCCCGATACCGACGTTGCCTGCAGAATCCACGCGCATACGTTCAGTACCATCACCATCAGAAACTAAAATATTATCTGAACTTGTGGCAATCGAAGCCCCGGTATTTGATCCAATGATGACGTTGTTGCTTCCGGTAGTTACTGCGCTTCCTGCACTGTAACCAAAACCGATATTACTTGAGCCTGAAGTCATGCCAACTAATGCCGAATGTCCTACGGCGGTATTTCTGGTACCGACATTGTTAGAAGCTGTAAGACTTCCCCGTAGTGAGTAGGCACCTATTGCAGTGTTGTAGGATATAGCGGATGTTGTTGTGCTATCAGCATATGTCATTGAGTTGTAGCCTACGGCAGTAGATTCGTTTTTGGCAGAATTAGAAAAAAGTGAGCTTCGGCCATAGGCTGTGTTGTTACTTCCTGTTGTATTCCCGGACATCGAGCTTCGACCATATGCTGAGTTGTAGTTTCCTGTTGTATTTGAATTAAGTGTAGAACGGCCACTTGTCGTGTTGTGGCTTCCTGTTGTATTAAGAATAAGACTGTATATTCCATACGCTGTATTGTCGATTCCTGTTGTATTTGCATTCAGACTAGATACTCCATTTGCCGTGTTACCAGTTCCGGTAGTGTTTGCATTCAATGCATTTGTTCCGAATACTGTATTGAGACTTGCTACAGAACCTGAACCTGCTGCATTCCAAATAATACTATTTGTGTCGATTGTTCCACCCACGGTAGTACTTGAAGAGAATGTCATTCCGGCCCAAGATGTACCTTCGCTGACCTTAACGGTATAGCTAATCGTTTCAGTCCAAGTATCCATATCTGTCGCACGCGTCCAAGCTCCTGCCGCCACAACGTATACACCATTTTCCTGTGTAGAAGTTTGATTTTTGACTAGAACACGACTGCCATTGACAACAGCAACTCCATCAATAGTTTGAGTGCCTGTTAAAGCGATATTGGCAGTAGTAGCGACCTGAACTTGATACGTTGATAAACCACCAGAGATTATATCAACATAAGCACCACCATTTTCAGAAGCTCTGAACTTACTAGAAGTAGAATCAAAATAAACTCGGCCTTGGCCAGCGGGAGAAACAGCGGGAACTGCCATACCACGTTGTGAAAAAGCTCCATTGATGTCGAGAAGAGTGTTTGGACTTGTCGTCCCAATTCCTACGTCGCCTGTATTAAAATAGATATTAGCGCCAGAAGTTACCCACTGCCCAGCATCGTCAACCACACAAGTAAAAGCATAAACTGGGCCTGCACTCATTTGTAATTTTTGATTCGCTAAACAGTTGGGAATATTAGCGTTTGAGGTAACCTCTGTGCCAGCACTTCCCACAACAGCGTTTCCTGAAACTGCAACTGCGGCACCGGTCCAGAATTTTATTTGATTGGAGTCAGAGTTGAACCAAGTTTTACCTTCGTCTATCGCCGCTAAGGCGGTCGCTAACGTAGTTTCCTGCGCATTGGTATAAGTTCCTAAGTTGATGGTTTTCTGCGGACTCATCGTGATATGACCGGTCGCTAAAAAATTAAATCCACCCATGTCGATGGCACCTGTCATCGTGCCACCAGCGAGAGGCAACTTGGTTGAATCAAGAGAGCTAGGAGTATAAACTTCCCACTTAGTGCCTACGCTGTTCCAACGCACACTTTGGCCGTTGGCAAGACCCGCTAAATCTAAATTGGACCCACCAAATTTGGCGTCGGAATAAGTTTTATTAACGGCATCACTCGCTAACGTAGGTGCTGCGAGATTTGTGAGGCGTTGGTTATTAAAGTCAACTGCTGCACTAGGTACAAAGTTTGAACCATTAACTTTGGTGTACTGAGCCGTTGTGCCATTAATTAACGCCATCAATTCTGTGTAGGCGGCATCAATGGCAAGTGCATCGATTTTGACTTGAGTAGTTTGCGCTGAAGTCTGAACAAAGTTTGCGGGACCTCTACCTTGCAAAGTATCGGCATAAAGCGCAAACGGAACCGATTGCAAATCTAGTAGCTGTGTCACAACTTGGGGTCCACCGCCGTCATCAAAAGTCATTTTGATTTTTCGCTTAGCAGTGGCCGCTGGCGTATATGTAGTGCCCACTGTACAGGTAAGTGAACTCAATGCGCCCGAAGCATTGTTAAAAACTTGCGCGAGTGTGCTGACGTCCTCAAAACCCACACCGGCACGAGAACCAATGCCAACGTTGAGAGAAAACACCCCACCGGAACCGGTCATATTTAACGTGTGAGTTTCTTGGAAGAGAAGACACTCTTCAGCACCGGGAGATATAACTTCAATAGTAAATTGCACGCTGGCGGATTCAAGTGGGAGGCTCGCGGGATCTAAAATGCGTCCCTGCAAACTCACTACCTGTGGTGAAGTTTGTGCCTGAGCACACAAACCAAATAACAAGATGAAAGCAGATACGTACAGGATATGTTTTGTTTTCCTCATCACATTGAATCCATGGTTGTGCCAACGCCACTAAAAACTTTATAGCCACCTGCGGTTACTGACTTCTGTCCTTTCGGCGATTCGCCAGCCGACAAATTTATTTTATGTCCTGCGGGAGTCGTCATGCCCTTTCGTGCGCCCGAAGCGACACCAAAAATTTGACTGCCTGCCAACGCTTGAAAATCTATGATTTTTTCTAAGCCAATCAGCGCATTTGTAAGTTTTAAAACTTTAGTACCGGCACTGGTGGATTTCAGAACACACACCGATACGCCTTCGTTACTCGATGTCGTGCATTCGCCTGCAGTTATTCCCGCGCTTGAAGTCACCTGGTACATGGGTTTGTAGTTAGGCACGACCGTATTATCAGAATTTTTTAAATGAATAATTACGACCATTTCGGCAATGCCGTCAGCTAAGTTGGAGCCGCCAACAACGATCTCAGTTTTCAAAAAATCTACGATTGTGGATGCTTGAGGTAAACTGAGCGTTAACTTGCCACAGCCAGTATTTGAAAGGGCAACTGACAAGGTAAGTAGAATTGGCGCAACTAGACGTCCAACGTTCATCATATCTCCTTATATTATAAGTCTTATCGGCTAAGGTCTGGGAAAAGTAAGCAGATCAGCTTTGTTTTGTGGGTAATAAGGATGTATTCGATTTAAAAACGAAATTCTAATTTTGAGATTTCTTGATTTGAGAGTGTCTCACTGATTGTCTCACTTAGACATGCCCTCTCAATCAAACTCACTCAAACTCACTCGTCGCTCTTCCCTCGAAGTGCTGCTCGCAGCACTATCTAAAGGGCCCATCTCGATTTTAATTTTATAAACTGTCCAATCAAACGGAAGGTCAGCCACGGGCAGGCGGTCACCCCATTCAATTAAGATCAAACCCTTAGGAACAGAAAATAAATCCCAAAACCCTGTCGATTCTAGATCATCAAAATCATTAAGACGATAAAGGTCAATATGATCAATGAGTCCTCTAGTACTTTCATAACGGTTGTGAATGGCAAATGAAGGTGACGTCGCCACGTCGCCACCAAAAATTTTCACAAGTTCCTGCACAAAAAATGTTTTACCAGAACCCAGTTGACCTTCTAATAAAACCACTGAGCGTTCAGAAAAACGAGATCCTAAAGTCTGGATCCAACTCGCAAATTCAAGCGGACTCAAAAAATCAAGTGTTTCATTTTTTTTGATCGATCTAGATTTAAAAGGTGCCACTGGCAATTCGATTCATAAGTTGGGGGAGATGCGCACCGATATCACTGGCCAGCAGGGATCGCTTATCACTTCCCGAGCGTACCCACTCGTCGGACATGCGCCCATGCAGATATGCCGCAGTCGCCGTCGCCTGTACTGTGGGTAAATCCTGCGCTAAAAAGCCCCCAATCATTCCGGTCAAGACATCCCCTGTGCCCGCTTTAGCCAGCGCGGCGTTACCTGACTGAATCACCATCGTGCGCTCGCCAAAAGCAAGAATACTGCGATAGCCTTTTAACAAAACATGGCAACCGGCTATGCGACTGGCCTCGAGTGCATAGTGATACCGGTCATTATTAATTTCTCGGCTATCGATATTTAACATGCGGGCAAGTTCTCCCGCGTGCGGAGTCAAAACCCACGACTCTGGCAACGGAAATAATTTTTCTTGCGCACAGACAGTAATGGCGTCGGCATCTAACACGACTTTTTCGCGTTTTTCTTTTTTTATTTTTACAATAAGATTTTTAGTCTCGCTGTTAACACCCAAGCCAGGCCCCAAAGCAATCGCAGTAAGCTTGGGATTCTCGAGAACTTTGGCATCCAAAAGACTTGCTGTATAGACCTCAGGTATTTCGCTCACGATAGTACTGGGATTCTCAAAACTGGCAAACGTCACGTAACCAACGCCCACTCTGAAGGCGGCATTGGCACACAGCACGCCCGCTCCCCAGCTATTTTTAGATCCTGCCACTACCAGCAAATGGCCATGATCCGATTTATTGCTAGTGTCTTTTCGCTCGGGCAAATAACGCCTGGCGAGTCTTTCGTGAAAACCAAAGTGGGTCACAGCCACACGTCTCAGCAGTTCAAACGGAAAGCCAATGGAAAGCACTCTTAAGCGCCCGACATGAAGCGGCCCTTCATGCACAAAGAATCCTGGCTTACCAAGTCCAAATGTTACTGTCATTTCAGCGCGTACGGAACTCCCCAGCACCAATCCGCGGTCGGCATCAAGGCCTGAGGGCACATCAAGACTCACGACCGGCGTTCTGGCGCGATTAATGGAGTCTATAAGAGTCTCAAAGGGTTCTTGCACTTTAGATTTAAGGCCGATACCAAAAACTCCGTCAATGATAAGACTGGCAGATTCCAAGCCCGCCATTTTTTTGGGGTTGGCCTCAAGATCAATCAAACGGAGTCCCATCAACTCCGCCCGCTTCAGCTGGTGCTTAAAAAGTTTTGAGCGTTTTTTAGCTGGGGCTAAAAAGTACACATCGAGATCGCGATGCCCCATTGAATGCAAATGTCGGGCAACCACCAATGCATCACCGCCGTTATTACCAGGGCCACAAACGACCGCGACTCCACCCTTGGTGAGCTCAGGATAATAGGCCTGATTTATTTCGCGTGCCGCTCCACTGCCAGCGGTTTCCATAAGTACTTCAGCGCTCAACAAATACTCTTTTTCAGTGATTTTTTCGATCTCGCGACTCTGATCGATCGTGGCTAGTCTCATATTATTCTCATGCGTCGGTGAGCTCTTTTTGAAGGGATTGAGCTAACTGCTCCGCATACTGGGTTATGGCCACTTTATCTGGCCCTTCGACAAGAATGCGCACCACGGGTTCAGTACCAGAATAGCGTACAAATAGCCGCCCCTTACCTTCCAGTTTCTTACTAATTTCTTCGTAAACTTTTTTATATTCCTTAAGCGTGTCCAAATCTTTTTTTACAGCAACGCGAATATTTATAAGAACTTGCGGCAAGTCTATCATTTGCGAATCCAACTGGCTTAACGCCAAGCCACGATGTTTCATTACCGACAAAACCGAAAGGGCAGCAATAATGCCATCGCCAGTCGTACATCGCTCCAAAAAAATAATGTGCCCCGACTGCTCACCGCCCAAAACAAAGCCATCTTTGCGCATTTGGTTGACCACGTATTTATCACCGACATCGGTACGAATGACTTTTATACCGTTTTTCTCCATGAGCTTATCGAGTCCAAAATTACTCATGTGTGTGGCGACGATAGAATTACCAGTGAGTTTTTTCCGCTCTAGTAAGTCTAAGGCACACATGGCTAGAATATGATCCCCATTTATCATATTGCCCTTCTCGTCAGACATGATCAGGCGGTCACCATCACCATCCAAGCTAATTCCCACATCGGCGCGGTAATGCTTGACTGCCTCACAAATCTTTTGGGGAAAAAGAGCTCCGCACTTATCATTAATATTGAGTCCGTTGGGCTTGTCGCCCAAAACCACGAGCTCAGCACCAAGCTCTTGAAACACGGCTGGCGCCACTTTGTAGCAAGCGCCATTGGCACAATCGAGCACAATTCTCAAGCCATCAAGGGTGTACTGTAATGGAAAAGTACTTTTGGTATAAACGATATACCGACCCTGACTATCGTCAATTCGGCGAGAGCGCCCAATGCCTTCGGCAGTGGGTAAATTTTTAATTAAATCAGTGTCAAATACTAGTCGATCTATTTCGTCTTCTACATGATCTTGAATTTTAAAACCATCTCTACCAAAAATCTTTATACCGTTATCATAAAATGGATTATGCGAAGCCGAAATTACAATGCCGGCCTCAGCCCGCATGTTACTAGCCAGAAAACCAATTCCAGGAGTAGGTAAAGGTCCAACTAATAAAACATCTACACCCATTGAATTCAGCCCGCTCGCCAGAGCCAACTCTAGCATATAACCTGAAAGCCTTGTATCTTTACCAATCAACACTTTATGGCTAATATTTTTGCTGCCGGATTCTTTAAGCCAATATCCAATTGCCTGCCCTATTTTAACTCCCATTTCTGGAGTCATAGGGTGTTGATTCGCTCTTCCCCTAATACCGTCAGTGCCAAACAGGCGATTTTTTCTAGTTGCCATAAGTTACCCCATTGGGCCTGACCAAATTGATATCGAGAAACTCGGGCTTCACCTCAAGAATTTGGATTCCCGGCGGCAATTCCAGTTGCTTACGTGTCACCCGTACTTGATGAGTTCCCGTTGAATAACTAAAGAGATCTATAGTGACCGTTTTAATATGGCGTGAGTATTTTTTCATGGCCATCTCGGGACCTTTCATTTTAATCTTAACAACTTCGCTGGGCGACTGAAGCGTCATGCCACTTGGCAAAAGATAATTCACCCCCAGGTCGAGATCTAAAATAAATTCCCCTCGCCCTACAAAACCACTCCAAAGCGCCAAAGCCGCCAAAAAAGACACAACTTTATAACCAAAATTTTTAGTGATGAGATCTTTAAGGTTGGCTTTAACTGTGGTTTTTATATTATCCATTAAGTGGTTCTCTCTTGAGTTGACTTTAAGCCATAAAAGTTAAAAAGGGTTTCGCGAATCTTAGTTTGATCTATATCGGGATCCATTTGACCGCCTTTTACCAAACCAACTCGATGTAGCTCTTCGCTCACTACGAAAACAATAGCGTCTGTTTGTTCTGTAAGTCCAATAGCTGCCCGATGACGAGTTCCCAAGTTTTTATCGAGCACGGGATTGCGACTTAGAGGCAAAAAACAGCCGCCAAACTCAAAGCGCCCGTGTCTTACCACCACGGCGCCATCATGCAGAGGACTCTCTGGGTGAAACAAAGAAACCATAATTTCGCTGGAGATAATGCTATCAATACGTGTGCCAATTTCTAAAAAATAATCGAGCTCAATATCTCTTTCGATAACAATAAGACCACCATAACCCTTTTGGGCCAGCATCATGAGCCCCTTAGAGAGCTCTTCGACCACATGAGATTCTTCAAGGGAAGCTGTCTCTCTAAAGAAAGGGTTACTAGCGAGATGAGCAAGCGCCCGGCGAATTTCTCCTTGAAACAATATGACCAGGATTAAAAATATATTTTCAAAAAACTTTTCAAGTAGCCAATTAAAGCTGTAGAGATTGAGCCACAAGCTCATGACATAGCCAAAGGCGAGAATGCCAATACCAGAGATAACTTGAACAGCACCTGTGTGGCGCATGAGAATTAGGGCCTGATAGAGGACGACCCATACCAACAAGAGGTCAAAATAATCTAGGGTCCTTAAATGTGAAAAAAACTCTAAACCTGTTCCCAAATACTTATGCTGTGACCGGGCCGGAGTTTCCTACCGGATCACGACCTCCCTGTGGTGCTTTCTTTTTTGCCTTGTTGTCTTCTTCATCCTTGACTGCCGTCTCGGCCAGCTCTTTTGAAACTTCTATCGCCCGCGATTCCCGCCGATTTTTCACCTGTTCGAGACTTCCTCCGCTAAAAATAAGATTCACATCATCCGTATCGATAGTTTCATATTCTAAAAGTGCTTCGGCCATAATCTTTAGCTTATCCATATTTTCACTGAGAATTTTTTTGGCTTTTTCGTAACCGGTTGTCACTATGAGATAAACTTCCTTATCAATATCCTGGGCTTTTTGATCAGAATATTCTTTAGGAGGATTGCCGCCGTAGTTCATGCCAACAAAAACCGGGCTATCGCTTTTTTCATAGGCCAAGGGCCCTAACTTGTCACTCATACCCCACTCACAAACCATTTTTCTCGCGATGTCTGTAGCACGTTCAATGTCGTTACCAGCTCCCGTTGTGGAATCGTGAAACACCAACTCTTCGGCAGCTCGCCCTCCAAAAAGGAAAGCAATCATGTTGTGGGCTTTGGTTTTTGAGAGATTGAGTCTCTCTTCTTCTGGCAAAGTTTGGGTGAGCCCAAGCGCCATACCTCGTGGAATAATTGTAACCTTGTGAATTGGGTCAATTCCTGGGATTGATTTTCCGACTAAAGCATGGCCGGCCTCATGATAGGCGGTAATGCGTTTATCTTCTTCGCCAATGACCATCGATTTTCTTTCTGCTCCCATCATGATCTTGTCTTTGGCACGTTCTAGATCACTCATCGAGATTTTAGATTTGTCTTCACTCGCGGCGATGAGGGCGGCTTCGTTGACGAGATTTTCTAAATCAGCACCGCTCATACCAGGAGTACCACGCGCGATTTTTTCAAGATTGACGTCTGAAGAAAGTGGCGTCTTACGGGCATGTACCATTAATATTTTATGCCGCCCAACGAGGTCCGGTTTATTGACGATCACTCGCCGATCAAATCGACCCGGTCTTAAAAGCGCGGGATCTAAAACGTCTGGCCTATTTGTCGCCGCAATTAAAATAACACCTTCATTACTTTCAAAACCGTCCATTTCGACGAGTAACTGGTTAAGCGTTTGCTCACGCTCATCATGTCCACCACCCATACCCGCGCCTCGATGACGTCCAACTGCGTCGATCTCATCAATAAAAATTAGACACGGAGCGTGTTTCTTGCCCTGTTCAAACAGATCGCGAACACGGCTAGCGCCTACGCCCACAAACATTTCGACAAAGTCAGAACCAGAAATAGTAAAAAACGGCACACCTGCCTCACCTGCTACGGCGCGCCCTAGCAAGGTCTTGCCTGTACCAGGAGGCCCAATCAACAACACGCCCTTGGGAATTCTCCCACCCAGCTTGGTGTATTTTTTAGGTTCCTTTAAAAATAAAACAATTTCTTCAAGTTCATGTTTAGCTTCGTCAACTCCCGCTACATCGGCAAACATAACTTTCTTTTTGTTTTCCGTAAGCAAACGGGCTCGCGACTTACCAAAACTCATGGCCTTACCGCCGCCCACTTGAATTTGTTTAAGTAACCAGGTGAAAAAGAAAATGATCAACAGGATCGGAACAAAATTTGCTAATATCGTAAATAATATATTGCCGCTGTCAGATTTGTCATAGTCAGGTGTGATGCCGTTAGCCACCATCATTTTGTAGCCTTCGTCACCCGTGTTACCTGGAATACGAAACTTTTTTCCCCCAAATTCTTTTTCAAATTCGGGTCGAATCTCACCGCTGATTTCGTGGCTGGATTCTGAGAACGAAACACTCTTAATTTTTTTGGCTTTAACCGCTTCTACAAATCGCGAGTAGCTAAAATCCGCGACCATGGTTTGTCGGCCCTGCTCCCACACCTGAATAATGATAAGCAACAGAACAATCGCTAATACCCAAAGGGCCATACTCTTATGTTCAAAACGCATTGTGAATCCTAGGTTAAGTTAGATTAAATATTTCTTTTGAAAGTATAGCATTGAGAGCTATGACTCTCAACGAACGATATAAATATGATTTTCATCGACTCGCCATTGGTGCGAAGACAGACGAAAGGCAAAGCGTTTTTGCCTTGTGTTAAGGCGTTTGATGATTTCGTCTACGTGCCTAAGTCGGTAGTTTTTTAGCCCTGACTTTTGGAGGTAGCGGGCGACGACACGGCGCTTTTCAGCATCAGTCATGGCGAACAATTGCCCTCTCTGAATTCCTAACTCGTCGAGTGGTAACAAGTCTGAGCTGGCTTTGCCTAATGAGAGCTCGTCGCAAATGAGACTGAGAGAGCGCTGTAACGATTCAAGGCCACCTGGACGCATTTTTAAAAGCTGAGGAAACCAAACGTGCCGCATCCAGTTTCTCAAATACCGAACGTCTAAATTGGAAGGATCGTCCATCCATTTAATTTTTTTCTTTACAACATAGTCCCTGATTTCGTTAGCTGAAATCGTTAAGAAGGGACGAAAAAGGGCGTCCCGTTTTTCGCTCATAGCTCTTAGCCCTTGGGCTCCCGTGCCACGCACCAGCCTTATCATTCGCGTCTCAAGCAGATCCTGTTCGTGGTGAGCGAAAACCACCAATTCAAATCCGCCACTGAGTTTAAAGTGCTCAATCCAATGTCGGCGAAATTGCCGCAAACTGGCCTCGCTCTGACTCCCTGGGCTGCGATTTTTTTCTCGACCTCCTTCACCGGTGTTTGAAAAAAAAGGAAGTCCCAAGGTTTCGCTCTCGCACTTTACCATTTCATACGCCTGATCACGAAAACCAGAACCAGCTCCATGGTGAATATGAACGACGCCAATCTCCAGCTTTAGTTTTAATTGTAATTCGTGAAAGACATGTAACAAGGCCATAGAATCACGGCCACCAGATACTGCCAGAAGGAGACGGCGCTCCTTCAATGCCAAAACTTTTTTTAGAATTTTATAAGCAAAATTAGATACTCGCAAAACAACTACGGAGTTACCGTCCAGCCATTGATAAAGCAAGCACCACCGTGACATGTGGCATCAAAATTCCCAACATTGGGTACGAAAGTACTCCAACCATTTGTCGCACAATTATTATTGTTACAATTTGTCACCAAGCGCCGTCCCTGTTGAGAAGTTTGCCAACCGTTTCTCAAACAGTCGCTCCCAAAACAAGAAACATTACTCGCAAAACGTCCGTTGACAGTTTCAGTCCAACCATTATTAAAGCAACTATTGTTGATGCAGCGAACATTGGTGGTGCCGAAGGTGTCGTAAACATCCCAACCGTAATTAAAGCAGTTATTTTCTATACACTGCACCTGACCGCTGGTCCCTTTAGAAACATCGTTATAGGCCCAGCCAAAACTTAAACAGTCACTATTATTACATTGAATGCTCATGCTGGCAAAAGCTGTTTGGCCCAATAAAAGACCTGCAAAAAGAAGCCCTGTAACTTTTAATATTTTCATTTTCATATCATTTCTCCCATTTTTTCTTCATTGTCGAAAACAATATTTACATTGTCAAAAGGAATAGCAAAGCCAATAATATTTAGATGGAGTGCAGCGCTGGGCATAGTCACAAATCTGTCAAAAATATCTACGTCGCGCTATTAATTAACCTGGTTTTCGTGGGAATTGAGCTAGTTGGCGGAATTTACGCTGGCAGCTTTGCTATTATCGCAGACGCCCTTCACGATCTTGGCGATAGCCTCACGCTATTTTTAGCCTGGATTTTAGAAAAAATATCGACAAAGCAGGCCACAAAAAAATTTAGCTATGGGTATAAACGCCTTTCCCTACTTTCTTCGTTGTTCGTAAGTGGCATTTTGATAATTGGTTCGCTATTAATCCTCTTTCACTCATGGCAAAACATCAACAGTGTAACGCTACCCAACAGCAAAATCATGTTTGGCTTAGCGCTCCTAGGAATCCTCTTTAATGGCTGGGCTTTTTTGACCCTAAATAAAGGGACTAGCCTTAATGAAAAAGCCATTTCTTTACATATGCTAGAGGACCTTTTGGGCTGGGTGTCCATCTTGCTGGGGTCTATTCTTTTGATGTTTTTTCAATGGACATGGCTAGACGGCGCGATGGCCATGGCTATTGCAGGTTTTACGCTTTTTAACGCTGTTCGCAACCTTTTCCGTGCGGCCAATTTATTCTTACAGGCCCATCCCGTTAATTTTGATCAAGCGAAATATCTGTCTGAGATTAAAAAAGTTCAGGGCATCACAGGTGTGCACGACATCCATGTTTGGTCGCTCGATGGCGAACAGCATATAATCTCGTATCATATTGAGATTTCGCCAGAACTGAGCCCTGGGGCCGTAGCGTCACTCAAAAATACTTGTCGCGAATTATTAAAACCCTTTGGTACTGTCTCTTATACACATCTGACGCTGCCGACGAATA
>ENA-ORBV01001870-ORBV01001870.1-microbial-mat-metagenome-genome-assembly--contig:-NODE-1870-length-45599-cov-8.606476_pt1 | contig 45599 bp, 38 predicted proteins | sample MGYA00237777_ERZ505514 | MGnify/ENA primary metagenome ERZ505514 (study PRJEB26160, sample SAMN06269048) | microbial mat metagenome | isolation source: Oligotrophic lake microbial mat | place... | reverse complement strand
GTCCTCATTCAGTACGTCTGTGCCGGGCCGCGCCCCGAATCGATCGGCGGGCGGTCCCCGGCGTCGCCCCACCGGCGGCCCCCGTCCGCGCCCGAGCGGCGCATCCGCACCCCGCGTGCCCCAGCCGTCGGCCCTTGACCTGGCGCTGGACGCGGCGGCCGCCGCCCCACAGCCCACTCCCCCATCGTTTCGTGGGTTCGGCCTCGCCGAGCCGATGATCATTACCCTCGAACGACGAGGCATCACGGCGCCGAGCCCGATTCAGGCACGCTCGCTGCCCGACGCACTGGCGGGTCACGACATTCTCGGTCGCGCCCAGACCGGCTCCGGAAAGACCCTGGCCTTCGGGATCCCGATGCTGACCAACCTGGCGGCTGGCCCCAAGGCCCGCCCGAACAGGCCCCTCGGCCTCATCCTGGTCCCGACCCGAGAGCTCGCCGAGCAGGTCAAGGACGCGCTGGCGCCGTTGGCCCATACCCTGAACCGGTCGGTCACCGCGGTCTACGGCGGCGCTAGCATCCCTCGCCAGGTCGACGCGCTGAATCGCGGCGCCGATGTCGTCGTGGCGACTCCTGGCCGCCTGGAGGACCTCATCGCGAGGCGCTCGTGCGCGCTGGGGGAGGTCAACGTGACAGTTCTCGACGAGGCCGACTTCATGGCCGACCTCGGCTTCATGCCGGCCGTGACCCGCATCCTCGACCAGGTGCAGCCCGGCACGCAGCGCATGCTGTTCTCGGCAACCCTCGACCGCGGTGTCGACGCGCTGGTCACCAAGTACCTCGTCGACCCCGCCGTGCACGCCGTGGCGTCGCCGGCGGCTCGGATCGACAGCATGGACCACCTGACGTTCGAGGTGGATGCGGAGACGAAGGCCGATGTCGCGGCCGAGGTCGCGGCCCGGCAAGGCCGCACGCTGTTCTTCGTCCGGACGAAGCACGGCGCCGACCGGCTGGCCAAGCGGCTCACCCGCGGCGGGCTGTCCGCCGGGGCGATCCACGGCAACCTCAGCCAGTCCCAGCGGCAGCGCGCCCTCGACGCGTTCGCGGCGGGCCGGGTTCCGGTTCTGGTGGCCACGGACGTCGCCGCTCGCGGCATCCACGTCGACGCCGTCGACCTCGTGGTGCACTATGACCCGCCGGCGGACCACAAGGACTATCTGCACCGCAGCGGCCGCACGGCGCGGGCGGGCGCCCGCGGCACGGTGCTGTCCCTGGTCCTGCCGTCGGAGCGGTCGGGAATCGCGGCGATCCACCGTCGGCTGGAGACCGGTACGACGGCCGTCGTGGTCGACCCGCGCCACGCAGCGGTCCGTGAGCTGGCGTCGTCCGGGACGCCGGTGATCATCACCGCCGAACCACGCCGTGAGCCCGAGCGGGCAGAGCGGCCTCACTACGGCCGCGGTGGTGCGGGGGGCGGCAGTGGCCGTGCCCGTCGCACCGGATCGCAGCCGAGTGCCGGGCGTGGCCAATCTGGTCGGCGCCCACGTCCTAACGGCTGAGGTCTAGCTGCTGCACCCTCGTCCCGAAGTACTCCTACAGCCCGTACGGGGAACCCGAGCCACCACCGGCAGCACCGGCGGCGCGATCAACGCCCCCGCCCCGTCGGGGACGACCCGCTCCGTCGCCGCGAGTCGTCGTTTCGTGGCGGCCGGGGTGCCATGAGGCGGGCCCGACACCCCGGTAGGGATGCCGGGCCCGGTCTGCGGGGCGGTGCTGTGGTCAGCTGCAGCCGGAGGTGCTGCCGCAGCCTTCGCAGACGTAGCAGGAGCCCGCGGGACGCATCTTGACCCCGCACGTCATGCAGATGGGCGAGTCGGCGGTGCGGCCCTGCATGGCTTCCATGAGCTCGGCCGAGGAGTGGACCTCGACCGGCGCTGGCCGCGCGGCGGGCGATGCCACCACGGCCGGTGCCACGGCGTTGGTGTCACCGACGGAGGGCTGCACCGATGCCTGGGCCAGCTCGGCCGGCTCGGTGTGATGGGACTCGCCCAGGTCGCCGTCGATGCTCGACTCGTCGTCGGGGAGGTAGGAGCCGGTCTCCAGCTGCCGCTGTCGCTCGCTGGCGGAGTGGATGCTCATCGCCGCACGGGTGTCGTACGGCAGGTAGTCCAGGGCCAGCCGCCGGAACACGTAGTCGACGATCGAGGCGCTCATCCGGACGTCGGGGTCGTCAGTCAGACCGGCCGGTTCGAAGCGCATGTTGGTGAACTTCTCGACGAACGTCTCCAGTGGGACCCCGTACTGCAGGCCGATCGATACGGCGATGGAGAAGGCGTCCATCATCCCAGCCAGCGTCGAACCCTGCTTGGCCATCTTGAGGAACAGCTCACCCAGGCCGTCGTCGGGGTACGACGAGGAGATCATGTACCCCTGCGCACCGCCGACGGTAAAGCTGGTCGTGCTGGCGGGCCGCTTCTTGGGCAGCCGCTTACGGATCGGGCGGTACTCGACCCGGACCTTGGGCTCCGGCGCCGCGACAGCGGCGGCAGGCGCTGTCGCACCCGCAGTCGCCGCCTCCGGCGTCGCCGAGCCGTGGGCCGCGGTGTTGGTGGGCGTCGACGACCCGGAACTCAGCGGCTGGCCGACCTTGCAGTTGTCGCGATAGATCGCCAATGCCTTGAGGCCCTTGCGCCAGCCCTCGTGGTAGACCTCCGCGACATCGGCGACCGTGGCCTCCTCCGGCATGTTGACGGTCTTGGAGATGGCCCCTGACAGGAACGGCTGGACCGCCGCCATCATCCGGACGTGGCCCATCGGCGCGATGGACCGCTTGCCGACCGCGCAGTCGAAGACGGCGTAGTGCTCCGGCCGCAGACCGGGGGCGTCGACGACGTGGCCATGCTCGGCGATGTAGGCGACGATGGCCTCGACGGTCTCCTCGGCGTAGCCGAACATCCGCAGCGCGCGCGGGATCGTCTGGTTGACGATCTGCATCGAGCCGCCGCCGACCAGCTTCTTGAACTTGACCAGGCTGAAGTCCGGCTCGATGCCCGTGGTGTCGCAGTCCATCATGAAGCCGATGGTGCCGGTGGGGGCGAGCAGGCTGACCTGGGCATTGCGCCAGCCTGTGCTCTCACCGATCGTGTTGCCCTCGCGCCACATCTGGGTCGCGAGGTCCTTGACGCCGGAGTCGAGCGAGCCGACCGTGCCCAGCTCGTCGTTGGCGGCCGCGTGCTTGCCCATGATCCGGGTATGGGCCGCGGCGTTGCGGGCATAGCCGTCGTACGGGCCCACGACCCCGGCCAGTTCGGCCGATCGCTTGTAAGCCGTACCCGTCATCAGGCTAGTGATCGCCGCTGCCAGCGCCTGACCCCCTTCGGAGTCGTACGCCAGACCGGAGGCCATGAGCAGCGCGCCGAGATTGGCGTAGCCGATACCGAGCTGACGGAAGGCACGGGTGGTCTCGGTGATCGCCGCCGTCGGGAAATCCGCGAAGCAGATCGAGATGTCCATCGCCGTGATGATCAGCTCGACGCTGCGGGCGAACCGGACCGCATCGAACGAGCCGTCCCCGTGCAGGAACGACATCAGGTTGAGGCTGGCCAGGTTGCAGGAGGAGTTGTCGAGGTGCATGTACTCGCTGCATGGATTGCTGGCGGTGATGCGGCCGGTCTCGGGTGTGGTGTGCCAGTCGTTGATCGTGTCGTCGTACTGAATGCCCGGGTCGGCGCACTCCCACGCGGCATGGGCGATCTTCTGCCACAGCGCCCGCGCAGCGACGGTCTCCAGGACCTCGCCGGTGCCACGGGCCCGCAGCCCGAACTCCCCACCCGCGTCGACCGCCCGCATGAACTCGTCGGTGACGCGCACGGAGTTGTTGGCGTTCTGGTACTGCACGCTGGAGATGTCGCGACCACCGAGATCCATGTCGAAGCCAGCGTCGCGCAGCGCCCGGATCTTGCGCTCCTCGCGAGCCTTGGTCTCGACGAACTCCTCGATGTCTGGGTGATCGACATCCAGGACCACCATCTTCGCCGCTCGGCGGGTTGCGCCGCCCGACTTGATCGTGCCGGCCGAGGCGTCAGCGCCACGCATGAAAGACACCGGGCCGCTGGCGGTACCTCCAGATCGAAGCAATTCCTTGCTGGACCGGATGCGCGACAGGTTCAGGCCGGCCCCCGAACCACCCTTGAAGATCATTCCTTCTTCGCGGTACCAGTTGAGGATCGACTCCATCGTGTCCTCGACGGCCAGGATGAAGCATGCGGACACCTGCTGCGGCGCGACCGTTCCGACGTTGAACCAGACCGGAGAGTTGAAGCTGAATACCTGGTGCAGCAGCATCCAGGTGAGTTCGTACTCGAACATCTCAGCGTCGGACTCGGTGGCGAAGTACCCGTGGTCGCGGCCGCTCTGGGTGTAGGTGCGCACGACCCGGTCGATGAGCTGGCGCAGGCTCCACTCCCGCGAGTCGGTCCCGACCGCGCCCCGGAAGTACTTCGTTGTGACGATCGTGGACGCGTTCACCGACCAGGAATCCGGAAACTCGACTCCCGACTGCTCGAAGATCGTCTCCCCCGTCTTCCAGTTGGTCTGGACCACGTCACGGCGCTGCCACGTCACCTCGTCATAGGGGTGGACGCCAGGCGTCGTCCACACCCGTTCGATGGTGAGGCCACGTCTGCCGCGCCTGGCCGCTGCGGTCTGTGACGTTGTCTGGGTCATGGTGTGACTCCCCTATTCCGGTAGCTGCGATGACTGTGACTGTGAACGTGTTGGGCGAAACCGACTGAAGGCGGTGCTGTTGGGGTCGGCCTCGCCACGGGGTCGCCCGCCGTGTTGTCGGGACTCAGACAGATGTCACTTCTGGGCGTAGCGACAACTCCCGCTCGGCCCGGAGCACGGCGATCGCCGCCTCGAAGTCCTCCAGGGAATCGAAAGCGCGGTACACGCTGGCGAACCTGAGGTAGGCGACCTCATCGAGCTCCCGAAGCGGCCCCAGAATGCACATGCCGACCTCGTGCGCGTCGATCTGGGCGACACCGGTCGCCCGGATGTGCTCCTCCACGTGCTGCGCCAGCAGGGCCAGGCTGTCATCGGACACGGGCCGCCCCTGGCAGGCCTTCCGCAACCCCATGATGATCTTTGAGCGACTGAACGGCTCCACCACGCCGGAACGCTTGACAACTGCCAGGCTGGACGTCTCGACGGTTGTGAACCGGCGGCTGCATTCCTGACACTGGCGTCGCCGTCGAATCGCGGACCCATCCTCAGCGACCCGTGAATCAACTACCCGCGAGTCTTCGGCGCGGCAGAACGGGCAACGCATGTAGCCTCCGAAGTCGCTGATCGCCCTGGACTACAGAACGAGATGTGCGGGAACCACATCGGTGTAAGTACTAGATGTTGTGGTGAGCCTAGCACTCAGCCCCCAGAAGCGCGATGCAAACGGGTGACTGGGCGCGTCGCCGGCGCTCACCCCATCGGCAACCGCAGCCGAGCGCCCAGGGGCAGCAACGAACCTTGCTCCAGCCCGTTGAGCCGCTCGATGTCGGCCACCACCTGTCGCGGGTCGCTGTTCGGTTGATGGCGCCGCGCCAACGACCACAGCGTGTCGCCCGGTCCCACCGTGACACTGATCGTCGGCTCCCCGGGCGCAGCTGATCCGTCACCTGCTTGCGCCCCCGGCGCGATCGCCGCAGACACGATGAGTACCGCCGTCACCGCCACGATGACGAAGGCGACGGCCGCACCCGCCCAACCCAGGCACCGCTTCACCATGCGACCCCTGGCGGTGAGACGCAGCTTCGGCCCACGCGCGCCGATGGGTACGGCCGCCCTGGCAACCTGCTGTGTGTTCATGTCGTCTCCTGCTCCACTAGAATGCCTGTTCGATACTAGTACGTTCGTTCGACACATATGATCGAAGACGATCCGTATGGCGTGTCATGGTGCTGGAGGGGTCGGACACAACCACTCGCTCGATCGGTCGATGCGACACGACACGGCAGCTAGTACGGGTGTTTGATACAAACGTTCGAGGCCGATAGCATTGCGCCTGCCCGGACGGAGACCCACACCACGGCAGGAGACGAGGCAGCACCATGACCCAGACCAGCGGACCCAGAGGCGATGCGCCCCGGGCGGGGCACGACATCCGTAGCGAACGACTGAGGGCAGCGCCGGATGTGGTCGAGCTGCCGGTGGATGTACCACGCGAGCCTGATGGCCTGACCGCCAGGCAGCGCCTCGTGCTGGAGACCATCAAGGAATCCGTTGAACGACGGGGTTACCCACCCTCCATGCGCGAGATCGGCGAATCGGTCGGACTGACGTCACCGAGCAGCGTCGCTCACCAGCTCGCCGCCCTCGAACGCAAGGGCTGGTTGCGCCGGGACCCGAATCGGCCACGCGCGATCGAGATCGTCAGCCCCAATCCGATGGGTGTTGGCAAACGCCGTGGTCCTTCAGCTGCGCAGTCGCATGCCCACACGCCCGAGGACACCGCGTACGCATCCCGGCCCGAGCCCTCCTACGTTCCGCTCGTCGGTCGCATCGCCGCCGGCGTGCCGGTACTTGCGGAGGAATCTGTGGAGGAGGTCTTTCCCCTGCCTCGGTCCCTCGTCGGCGACGGCACCCTGTTCCTGTTGCAGGTCGCGGGTCAGTCGATGATTGACGCGGCTATCTGTGACGGCGACTGGGTCGTCGTCCGACAGCAGGCCGTGGCCGAGAACGGCGAGATCGTCGCCGCCATGATCGACGGGGAGGCGACCGTCAAGACCTACCGGCGGCGTGACGGCCACGTCTGGTTGATACCGCACAATCCCGCGTTCGAGCCGATTGCGGGTGACGACGCGACCATCCTGGGCAGGGTCACGGCGGTGCTGCGCCGGCTCTGACCCGTCGCGTGCGGCGTTCGCTGAGACAGCTAGCGAGCAGTTCCACGTCGTCAGCGGTGTTCCAGACATGGAACCCGATCCGGACTCGGCCGGCTCGGACCGACACCGCAGCGCCGGCTTCGTATAGGGCTCTAGCCAGGACCTGGTCCGGGTCGTCCAGGGTCAGCACAGGCCGCCCGGCGGGTGCCAGGTCCAGCCGGGTCAGTAACGCGTCGGCCAGATCCGAGCCGTGGTGACGCAGATCCTCCGCATTGGCCGCGGCGAACAGCTCGAGGGAGGTGCGAGTTCCGAGCCATGCCAACCACGCTGGGGAGGTGTCGAAACGGCGCGCGGTTGCCGCGAGGTCAATGTGGGAGTAGACGCTGGTCCAAGGATCGTCCCCCGCGTACCAACCCGCCAGGATGGGGGTCATCCGCTGGGCGACGTCGGGAGTGACAGTCATGAAGGCGCTGCCGCGGGGGCTGCACAGCCACTTATAGGCGGCGCACACCGTGATGTCGAACTGATTGGCGTCAATCGGCAGCCATCCGACTGCTTGTGTCGCATCGCAGATCACCAGGGCATCGACCGCTCGTGCTGCCGCCACGGTCGCCGCCGCGTCGACGAGCTCGCCGGTCGCGGACTGCGCCAACGAGAACGCAACGGCGTCGCAACCTTTCGTTACCGCCTCGGCCAGTGCACGCAACGGGACCGGGACGACCGTGGTGCCGTGGTGGGTTCGAGCCTGGAACGGCCCGGTCACCGAGGTGAACTCGCCTTCGGGAACGATGACCCTGGCGGAAGCGGGCAGTGCGGTGGCGGCGGTCGCAACCAGCGCCGAGACCTGTGCTCCGATGGCGACACGGTCGACATCGACCCCCAAGAGGTGACCGTACGCCGCCCTCGCCGCGGTGACGTGATCGTCATAGCCGGTCGCGGTGGCCTCGCCCCGGTGCCACTCGTCGAGGCCGCGATGAAGGGCGGCCACGGTCACCCGTGGCGGCAGACCCAGTGTCGAAGCGTTGAGATAGCCCGGAGCCGGGTCCCAATGCTCATGGATCCCCTCCGTCATCCGGCCACCGCGCCTGCCGACAGGCGGCGCAGTGCTTCGGTGACGACCCCGGTGTCAGTCGTGCGCCACATCGGGGGCATCGCCCTGATCAGCACCGCGCCGTATCGCCTGCTCAGCAGCCGCGAGTCGAGCACGGCCACGACCCCGCGGTCGTCCACCCGGCGAATCAGCCGCCCCGCACCCTGCGCCAGCAGGGTCGCGGCGTGGTTGACCGAGATCGCGGCGAAGCCGCTGCCGCCCGCCGCGTCGACCGCCTCGCTGCGTGCCGAGGTCAAGGGGTCGTCCGGTCGTGGGAAGGGAATACGGTCGATGAGCACCAGTCGGCACGCCGCCCCCGGTACGTCCACGCCCTGCCACAGACCAAGCGTCCCGAACAGGCACGTCGCGTCGTCCTTGGCGAATCGCCGGACCAGGGCCGCGGCCGTGTCGTCGCCCTGGCAGAGGACGGGGATCGATGTCCGCTTGCGAAGGATCTCCGTCGCCGCAACCGCGGCTCGACGCGAGGAGAACAACCCCAGCGTTGCTCCGCCGGCGGCGGTGACCAGCGCCTCGATCTCCGCATGCAGCACCTGCGGATGCTCATCCCGCCCCGGCGGCGGCAGATGAGCGGCGATGTAGAGGATCCCCTGGCGCCCGTAGTCGAAGGGACTCCCGGCATCCAGACTGTCCCAGGGCCGCTCATCCTCACCGCCTACGGGCAGGCCGACCCGCCTGGCCAGCACGTCGAAGCGGCCGCCGGGTGCGAGGGTCGCCGACGTCATGATCACCGTTCGGTCGCTCAACACCCGCTCGGCGAGCATCCTCGCCACGCTCAGCGGTGCACCGTGCAGACTGCGGCCGCGGCTCTCGCTCTCCTCGACCCAGAGCACGTCGGCGCCCGGCCGGGACTGGTCGGCGGCCGTCGACGCAGGCTCGTCGTTCACCGCGGCAGTCCGGGCGGTGTCCGCGGCCCCCGTCATCGAGCCGTCGATCGCGCCGGCCGCATCCGCGGCGGTTGGGGCGACCTCGTGGCCGGTCAGTCTGATCGCTACCTCCTCGAGTTCGCTCAGAGTCGCCCGCGCCGCCTGCACTCGCGTCGTGGACTCACCCGGCGTGGCGGGTGCCACCGACCGTGCCGCCGACCTGGCCGCCGTCGCCACCAGCAGCAGCGCGTCGGCCATCGACCTCGGCACCCCGGACGCCAGTCGCCCCACCGGCGCGGCGTCCAGCGCACCGCTCAGCGCCCGGCCGGCCGACTCGAGGTCCGCGATGTCCCCGCCCGCCACCCGCGCGGTGGCGGCCGCAGCCGCCACCGTTGCGGCGCTGATCTCGGCGGTCAACGCGCCAGTCACCCGGTCGACGAAGTCGTGCCCCTCGTCGATGATGACCGCCGCGTGCTCCGGCAGCGTCCCGGGTCGGTCCGCGGCGTCGATGGCCAGCAGCGCATGGTTGGTCACCACGATGTCCGCCTCGCGCGCTGCGCGCCTGGCCGCCTCGCTGAAGCACTCCGCACCCTGCGGGCAGCGGGTGGCCCCGAGGCACTCGCGCGCCGTCACCGAGACGGCCCGCCATGCGCGGTCGCTGACCCCGGGATCCAGGTCGTCGCGATCTCCGGTCGCGGTCTCCTCGGCCCATGTCCGCAGTCGTATCACCTGCGTCTCCAGCCCCGATCGCACACCCGGCGGCGCCTCCTGCCACAGCGCGTCGCCGGCACCGGCATCATCGCCCGGGGTGGCGATCCGGTGCCGGCAGAGGTAGTTGTGCCGACCCTTGAGCAGCGCCCACGTCGGGCGCCGTCCCAGCGCGGCGGTCGCGGCATCGGCCAGCCGGGGCAGGTCGTGCGACACGAGTTGCGCCTGCAATGCGAGAGTGCTCGTGGCTACCACGACGCGCCCCTTCCCCCGGCCGGCGGCCAGCAGCGCCGGGACCAGGTAGGCCCACGACTTGCCGGTGCCAGTGCCGGCTTGGACCAGCAGATGCCGCCGGCTGGCCAGCGCGTGCATCACCGCCTCGGCCATCGCCACCTGGCCGTCCCGTCGCTGTCCGCCGGCAGCCGCTACCGCGCGTCCGAGTACACCAGCGAGGCCTCCCTCGTCACCCTCGGCAGCACCCTGAGACGTCACGCCGCCTCCAGAAGTGCCGCAGCACGCGGCCGCGTGTCAGCGGGTACCGGGGACCGGGACCGTTGAGCCGAACCCAGCTTCGTGGGCGGAGTGAGCCTGGGCCAGGGCTTCGGCGAGGCCGGCGGCGACGAATGCATGCACGTGAGTGCCGCCCTCCGTGTGCTCCACGGCCAGCACCTCACCCTCGTTGTGTACCCGTGACATGAGGTCGCCCCGGGTGTAGGGCACAACGACGTCGACCTCGCGGCGGGGCCGTGGCAGCCGGTCGGCCACCGCTGCCCGCAGCTTGCCGACCCCGGCACCGGTACGCGCCGAGACGACAATGGCATCGGGCAGCCGCCGCAGGATCTGCCGGACCGTCTCGGGGTCGGCGAGGTCGGACTTGTTGATGACGACCAGCTCGGGTACGTCGGCCGCACCGATCTCAGCCAGTACGCCGCGTACGGCGACGAGCTGGCCGTATGGGTCCGGATTGGACCCGTCCAGAACGTGGACGAGCAGATCGGCACCGGAAACCTCCTCCAGGGTCGAGCGGAACGCCTCGACCAACTGGGTCGGCAGCCTACGGACGAACCCGACGGTGTCAGTCAGGGTGAACTCCCGCCCGTCATCGGTCTGACTCCGGCGCACGGTCGGGTCCAGAGTGGCGAACAACGCATCCTCGACCAGGACTCCCGCACCGGTCAGCCGATTGAGCAAGCTGGACTTGCCGGCATTGGTGTAGCCGGCGATGGCGACCGCGGGTACGGCGTTGCGGCGGCGGGACTGCCGCTTGGTCTCGCGCGCGACCTTCATCGCGACGATCTCCCGGCGCAGCTTGGCCATCCGCATCCGGATGCGGCGGCGGTCCAGCTCGATCTTGGTCTCACCGGGACCACGTGAGCCGATCCCGGCACCCCCCGCGACGCGACCACCGGCCTGCCGGGACATCGATTCACCCCAACCGCGCAGCCGCGGCAGCAGGTAGTCCAACTGCGCAAGTTCGACCTGCGCCTTGCCCTCCTTGGACGTGGCGTGCTGGGCAAAGATGTCGAGGATCAACGCGGTTCGGTCGACGACCTTGACCTTGACCACGTCCTCCAGGCCGCGCCGTTGCGAGGGGCTGAGCTCGTCGTCGCAGATCACGGTGTCCGCCCCGGTGGCCGCCACGGCGTCACGGAGCTCCTCGGCCTTGCCCGAGCCCAGGTATGTGGCGGGATCGGGGTGGGGCCGGCGCTGCAGCATGGCATCGAGCACTTCCGATCCCGCGGTCTGGGCCAGGGCCGCCAACTCCGCCAGGGACAGTTCTGCCTCGCGCACCCCGTTCTCGCCGCTCTGGCGCCACAGGCCGACGAGCACCACCCGTTCCAGCCGCAGCTGCCGGTATTCGACCTCGGTGACGTCGGTGAGCTCTGTCGACAGTCCCCTGACCCGGCGCAGCGCATGCCGGTCGGCGACGTCCATGTCCTCGGCGATAAGCGGGCGGTCGTCGTCCAGCGGTGCTCCATCCAACGCGTTGATGCGGGTACGCAATGTCATCGCGTCCAGGGTCGCACGACCCGACCGCTCACAGCGAACGGATATCGCTGGGGTAACGACGGGCTGATCACGGAACCAGTCGTTCGTGCCGCTGGCATTCACGGCCTGAGGGGAGCAGGCTCCTCGCGTGACGGCGATGGACAGCGACGCGGGCGAGCGCCCCCAGCCGCCGGGAGCCGCCGCGGGGGACCACTACTTCGCCGAACGGCCGGGCTCGCCAGCGACGACACGGGCCCTGCGGGTTCGGTTGCGAGGACGGGACGTCACGGTCACCACGGCGGGCGGCGTCTTCTCACCGGACCGGCTGGATCCTGGCACCGAGGTCCTGCTGCGGGAGGCACCGGTGCTGCCCCCCGGCGGCGACCTGCTGGATCTCGGGTGCGGCTGGGGACCGCTCGCACTGAGCATGGCCTTGGCCTCCCCCGCGTCCACGGTATGGGCGGTGGACGTCAACGAGCGTGCCCGTCACCTCACCCGGCATAACGCGGTGTCGCTGGCTCTGCCGGGGCTTCGGGTGGTGGCTCCGCATGAGGTGCCGGCCGGGCTGCGTTTCGACGCCATCTGGTCCAACCCGCCGATCCGCATCGGCAAGGCGGGGCTGCACCAGTTGTTACTGCAGTGGCTGCCCCGGCTGTCGGCTGGGGCATCGGGTTGGTTGGTGGTGCAGCGCAACCTGGGGGCCGACTCGCTGCACCGGTGGCTGCAGCATGCGCTGGCGGACGTGGCCACGGTCGAGCGTTCGGCCAGCTCGAAGGGCTACCGGGTGCTCCGGGTCAGGTATCTGCACTGAGCCGCGGCAGGCAGGCGGCGCCTCAGCCGCCCAACCATCCAGCATCGAGGACGATATCGGCCACGATCACTGCGGGGCCGACGAGAACGGCGCGGCCACCTTCCAGCTCAACCTCTAACGCACCGCCCGCCACGTCCACCGACCAGCGGTGGGGGGCACCCTCACCGGCCCAAACCGCTGCCGCGGTGGCGGCGGCGACCGCGCCGGTGCCGCAGGACCGGGTCTCGCCGGAGCCGCGCTCGTGCACCCGCATCGCCAACCTGCCGGTGCCAGCGTCGCCGTCGTAGCCGAGCACAGCGACGAACTCGACGTTGGCGCCCTCGGCCGGGTGTGGCAGCAAGTGCGGCGCGTGCCGCAGGTCCAGCCCAGCGAGCTCGTCGAGGCCCGTCAGCGCGACGACCACATGCGGATTGCCGACGTCGACGCTCATCCCCGAGCGGGGCGCCTCTCCCAGACCGGGAACGGCGACGAGGGTGTCGACCTCGGTGTCACCGGGGGCGGCGTCCAGTGCGCTGCCGTCCGGGACGCCGACGCTGACCAAGCCCATCTCCACGGCCCACACTCCGGGGAAGCGACGATGCAGCCGCCGAGGCCCGGCCGCGGTCAGGACATCGAGCGTGTCAGCGCCAGCCAAGCCGTCGCGCCGCAAGGCCTCCGCCATGACCCGGATCCCGTTGCCGCACATCAAGCCGACAGAGCCGTCGCTGTTGCGGTAGTCCATCAGCCAGGCTGGCTCGGCGCTGCCATCGGCCCCGGCCCCGCTGCCGACGGGTGCCCTCGCCGCCCTGATCACGCCGTCCGCGCCGAGGCCGCTGCGCCGGTCGCACACCCGCTCGGCGAACTCAGAGCCGAGCCAGGCGAAGCGGTCGTCGGGGTCGATGACGATGATGAAGTCGTTCTCGGTGCCGTGACCCTTGACGGCCCGGATACCGGCATCGAGACGAAGCGGTGCGCTGGTGGGGGCGATCGCGGTCACTGGCTCAGGATGCCACCGCGACCCCAAGTGAGCGCACGTGTGTCAGCACTCGATCGTCCAGGTGAGGGTCGGCGGCGTCGAACCAGGTGATGCGCGAGTCGCGGCGGAACCAGGTCTGCTGGCGCCGGGCGAAACGTCGAGTGGCCGTGACGGTGGCAGCCGCGGCGGCGGCCAGCGTAGGGCTGCTCTGTGCAGCGGCGCCGAGGCCTGGCACGGCGTCCAGCGCGGCCAGTACCTGTGCGTACCCGAGCGCCCGGGACGCGGTCGGCCCCGACCGCAATCCGTCACCGAGCAACCCATGCACCTCCGCCACCAGGCCCGCATCGAACATCGCCCCGACGCGTGACTCGATACGCCGGTCGAGATCACCCGGCTCTCGACGCAGCCCGACCGCGACTGCGGGTACGGCGTAGGGCGCGTCACGGGGCAGGGTGGCCGCAAATGGTCGGCCCGTCATCCCGATGACCTCCAGCGCCCGGATCACCCTGCGCACGTTGCCGGGCTCGATCGCAGTTGCGGCCTGCGGATCCACGTCGACCAGCCGGTCGTGCATCGCCTGCGGGCCCAGCCGTGCGGCTTCGGCCTCCAGCGCCACCCTGGCCGCGGGATCGGTACCAGGAAACCGCAGATCATCGAGAGCGGCTCCGATGTAGAGCCCGGAACCGCCGGTGAGGATGGGAACACGTGCCCGGTGGGCGATGTCTGCCATGGCGGCTCGAGCCAACACTTGATACTCCGCCACGCTGGCGGTCGCGGTGACCGGCCAGACGTCCAACACGTGATGGGGCACACCCAAGCACTCCGCCGGGGTCGGCTTGGCGGTACCGATGTCCATTCCTCGGTACAGCTGCATCGAGTCGGCGTTGACCACCTCGCCGCCCAATGCCAGCGCCAGCCGGACGGCCAGCGCGGACTTGCCCGTGGCGGTCGCTCCCACGACCGCCACGACAGGCAGCGTCTGCGGCACGCTCGTCATCGCCTGGCCTGTCGCCGAGGCAGATCGCATCTGTTCATCCGGAGCTGTTGACGCGGTCGCGGCCGGGCCCGGATCGTTATCGGAATGGGATCACTGGACGACGTCACGCAGCGGACCAAGGGCCTGGTCGACGCCGTCACCGACCTCGCCGCAGACCATCCCGACCAGGTCGAGGACGCCCTCGACCGGATCTCCGACATCGTCGACGACCGGACCGGCGGCAGGTTCACCGACCAGATCGACCGGGCGGAGGACGTGGTGCTGGACCGACTCAAGGACGACCGGGCCTGACCGCGACGAAGTAGCCGACCCCGATCGGGGCCTCCTCATAACGCAACTCCGCCTCGTACGCAGCTGGATCGGGGCCGGTCCCCGCAACGGGCAGCGCCGTGAACAGGGCGATACCGCCCAAGCCACGGCACCCCAGCGCACGAGCCATGTCCTGGTCGAGCCCGAGCACGCAGCCGCTCTGCAGCGCGTGCCCGATCTCGGTGTCGAACACTGCGCCGAGCGGGTCCTCGCCACCGGGGGCACGGGGACCTCGAGTGGTGCTGCCGTCCGCGAGAACCAGCACGACTGTCCGCGAGTCGGTGACACCCAGCGCCGCGGCGAGGGCTGTGGCGTCGCTGGGCAGGTCAGGGACGACAGAGACCTCCAGGCCCGCCACCAGACCTGCCGCGCTCAGCAGGCGAGCGCCCAATTCATGAGGCCACCCCGCTGCTAGCGGCAAGCCGGGCCACGGCGCGATGGGCGCACCGAAACCGGACAGCGTCCCAACTTCGCGGCGGGCGGCGATCACGAGCCGTTCCGGACGCGCCGTCGCCAGGTCCCGGAGCGCACGGCCGCAGGCATCGCGAACCCCCGTCAGGTCGTCGGCGCCCGGGCCGCTGATTTCCCGCAGCAGGCTGGGTGCGGCCGGGACGAGTGCCGCGGCGACGATGCTCAGATCCGGACCCCTGGGATACCGAGCCCCACGGGCACCCGACCACCGGGCGTGGCTGCCGGCGCCGGGCGGTCCTGTCCGGCCCGCCACGCGTCCCCCGCAGGGGTGCGGCGGACGTCCAGCAGGGCGCCGTCGGCCTCCAGGTGATGAGGGGCAGCGCGAGTGATCTTGACCGTCACGAGGTCCCCCGGCCGCGGGGGATCACCTGCGCCCGGGGCGAAGTGAACGAGTCGGAGGTCACGGGCCCGTCCGGACATCCGGCCGGTGTCACTGTCCTTGCGGCCCTCCCCGGTCGCCACCAGTACCTCCGCCCGGCCGCCGACCTGGGCCCGGTTCTCGGTCCACGAGATGTCGTCCTGCAGGGCCACCAGGCGCTCGTATCGCTCCTGGACGACAGCTTTGGGCACCTGGTCAGGCAGTGTCGCAGCGGGCGTGCCCGGTCGCGGGGAGTACTGGAAGGTGAACGCGTTGGCGAAACGCGCGGCCCGCACCACATTGAGGGTCGCAGCGAAGTCCGCCTCGGTCTCACCCGGGAAGCCGACGATGATGTCAGTGGACACCGCGAGGTCCGGCATCGCCCGCCGCGCTCGGTCGAGGATCCCCAGGAATCGTTCGGAGCGGTAGCTGCGGCGCATCGCACGCAGGATGGCGTCTGAGCCGGATTGCAGCGGCATGTGGAGTTGGGGCATGACAGTCGGGGTCTGCGCCATGGCGTCGAGCACGTCGTCGGTGAATGCGGCGGGATGCGGGCTCGTGAAGCGCACCCGCTCGATGCCGGGCACCGCGCCGACGGTTCGCAGCAGCCGGGAGAAGGCATCACGCTCACCGAACTCGATCCCGTAGGTGTTGACGTTCTGGCCGAGCAGCGTCACCTCGATGACACCCTGGGCGACCAGCGCCTCGACCTCGGCCAGAATGTCCCCCGCTCGCCGGTCACGTTCCTTGCCGCGCAGGCTCGGCACGATGCAGAAGGTGCACGTGTTGTTGCAGCCGACGCTGACCGAGACCCAGGCGGAGTACAGCGAGTCACGACGGGTGGGCAGCGTGGACGGGAACGTCTCCAGCGATTCGAGGATCTCGACCTGGGCGTGCGCCTCGACGCGGGCGCGCTCCAGCAGCGCCGGCAGGGCCCCCAGGTTGTGGGTGCCGATAACGACATCCACCCAAGGGGCCCGCCGGATGATCTCACCCTTGTCCTTCTGGGCCAGGCACCCGGCGACGGCGATCTGCATGCCCGGGCGGCGGGTCTTGACCGGGGCCAGGTGCCCGAGGTTGCCGTACAGCTTGTTGTCGGCGTTCTCACGCACCGCGCAGGTGTTGAAGACCACGACGTCGGCGTCATCTCCGCTGGCCGCCTGGATGTAGCCAGCCGCCTCCAGCAGGCCGGACAGCCGCTCGGAGTCATGGACGTTCATCTGGCAGCCGTACGTGCGCACGCTGTAGGTGCGGGCGGCACCGGCGGCGTTGCGGCCCGGTAGCGGGAGCGTGTCGATGGCTGTCATGGCTGCTCCAGGGTACGCACCGCCTTGACCTACACCGGACCCGAAGACGTCACTCGTCGCGCTCACCCTGGCGAGCGATCCGCGCGGCCAGGCCCGGCGAGTATCCGCGTCGGACCAGGTAACCGACCAGCCGACTGCGGTCATTGTCGGTGAGCAGCGGCCGGCGGTTCGACCACTGCTCGGCCAACGCACGCGCCGTCTGCTCGTCGCTGGCGCTGTCGAGTCCGGATACCGCGTTCTCGGCGAGGTCGATGTCGATGCCCCGGTCCAGCAACTCCCGACGCAGCCGTGATCGCGACAGCCCGCGCGAATGCGACCTGCCGTCCACCCAGGCCCGCGCGAACGCCGCGTCGTCGATCAGGTCGACGTCCGTCAACTCGTCGAGGACCTGTGCGGCCACATTGTCCGGTATCTGACACTTGCGCAGGCTGTCGGCCAGCTGTGCCCGGGTCCGCGGCGCGTGCGACAACCGCCGCAGCACCACTTCTCGCGCCTGCGCCCGCATCTGCTCCAGTTCGGCGCCGGGCTCGACCATGCCTTCCCGGTCAAGATCCAGACCGACGTGGTCGACCGCGGCCGCCTCAGAACTCGACGGCCGGTTCTGCTGCCGGCGCATCGACCCGCGGCCCCACTCCGAGCTTCTCCTTGATCTTCTTCTCGAGCTCGTTGGCCAGGTCCGGGTTGTCCCGCATGAACGCCCTGGCGTTCTCCTTGCCCTGACCCAGCTGGTCGCCCTCGTAGGTGTACCAGGCACCGGCCTTGCGGACGAAGCCCAGCTCGACACCCATGTCGATGAGACCGCCCTCGCGCGAGATCCCGGTTCCGTAGATCATGTCGAACTCGGCCTGCTTGAACGGTGCCGCCATCTTGTTCTTCACGACCTTGACCCGGGTGCGGCTGCCGATGGCGTCGGTGCCGTCCTTGAGCGTCTCGATCCGCCGCACGTCCAGCCGGATGGAGGCGTAGAACTTCAGCGCCTTGCCACCGGTGGTGACCTCGGGTGAGCCGTAGACCACGCCGACCTTCTCGCGGAGCTGGTTGATGAAGACCGCCGTGGTCTTGGAGGCACTGAGCGCACCGGTGATCTTCCGCAGTGCCTGGGACATCAGCCGGGCCTGCAGGCCGACGTGGCTGTCACCCATCTCACCCTCGATCTCGGCCCGGGGCACCAGGGCCGCGACGGAGTCGATGACGATGATGTCCAGCGCACCGGAGCGGATCAGCATGTCGGTGATCTCCAGTGCCTGCTCACCGGTGTCCGGCTGGCTGACCAGCAGACCGTCGGTGTCCACGCCGAGGTTCTTGGCGTAGTCGGGGTCCAGTGCGTGCTCGGCGTCGACGAAGGCGGCGATTCCGCCCAGCTTCTGCGCCTGCGCCACCGCATGCAGCGCCACGGTCGTCTTGCCGCTGCTCTCCGGCCCGTAGATCTCCACGACCCGCCCGCGCGGCAGACCGCCGATACCGAGGGCGATGTCGAGGGCGATCGAGCCGGTGGGAATGACGTCGATGGGTACCCGGGCGCTGTCGCCCAGGCGCATGACCGACCCCTTGCCGAACTGTCTGTCGATCTGGGTAAGGGCGGTCTCGAGAGCTTTCTCGCGGTCGCTGCCGGCAGTCGCTGCGGGCATCGCTTCACCTCTGGTGGTCGGTCGTCGGGCAGCCATGGCGGTCACGTTAGGCGCAGGGTCCGACACAAGGCCGGTCCCGACTCGCCAGATGTGGACCGGTAGGGGGCCAAGGGGGATGTGGACACGCCCACACGCTAGCCACGTACACGTGTTCGACGCGAGACCGACGCGCCCGACACGCCGACGATATGCGGCGAACCCCTGCCCGGGGTTTCAACCGAGCAGCCTCCGCCGCAGCCGCCGCTCGGTCACGGCAACCCCGAGCACACCGAGACCCACCAGGACGGCTGCATGTGCCAGCAACCCCAGCGGGTCACCAACCTCGCCCAGGCACAGGCTGCGCACCAGCACGACCCCGTGATAGAGCGGGGACACCTCCAGGAGCCAACGCAGCGACGCGGGGTACGTGGCCGCCGGATAGAAGGTCGCGGAGAACAGGAAGACCGGCAGCGTCACGGCCTGCAACACATCGAGGTCCTGCCACGACCTCAGGTACGTCGTCACCGCCATCCCCACGCTGGCGAACGCCCAGCCGACCAGCAACGCCGCGGGCAGGGCCAACAGCGCCCAGACCGAGGGCAACAGCCCGGTCACCGCAAGGAACAGGAGGAAAGCCACCGCATAGACCGCGCCGCGGGACAGCGCTGTGGCGATCTCCCCGATGGCCACCGCCCGCGGACCCAGGGGGGTCGCCAATACGGATTCGTAGAGTCGGGACAGCTTGAGCTTGTAGAAGACGTTGAACGTCGAGTCGAAGATCGCCCCGTTCATCGACGAGCTGGCCAGCAGCGCCGGGGCGATAAAGGTGGCGTAGGACACGGTGTTCCCCGCGTCGGTCGTGACGTCACCGACCAGTGAACCCAGGCCCACCCCCAACCCGAAAAGGTAGAAGACGGGCTCGGCGAACCCCGACACCAGGACGCGCCAGTTGTGCCCGTACGCCTGCGCGTTGCGCTCCAACAGGCTCAGGGCCATGGCCGGGGTCCCCGGCAGCCCACGTCCCGCGCTCACGGCAGCCGACGGATGAAGGCGGCCCGGGCGACGAACCAGCCACCGACCGTCCACAGCAGCAGATAGCCGATGTGCCCGGCCACCGCCCACCACGGCAACGTGACCATCGCCGACGTCGCGTCCCGGCACAGCTCGACGCCGTGCCACAGCGGGCAGGCCCAGACCACCGCCTGCAGCACGACGGGCAGCTGCGCGACCGGGAAGAACGTCCCACTGATGAGGAACAGCGGGACGACGACGAACCGCAACAACAGGACCAGCGACTGATCAGTCCGCGTAGCGGCCGTGAGCGCCATCGTCGGGCACGCGAACGCCAGCCCGGTCAACACCGCGGCCGGCACGCACAGCAGACCCGCGGCCGAGTCGATCAGGCCCAGGACGGCGAGCACCGCGGCGAAGGCCGCCGCGCAGACCGAGACACGGATCCCCAGCATGACGGCGTGCCCCGTCATGACGTCGACGATCCGCAACGGCGTCGCCAACTGGGCGTGGTACTCCCGGCTCCACCGGATCGCCCCCATCACCGGCCATGCCGCGTCCACGACGGCCGTCTGCATCATGGTGGCAGCCGAAGTAGCGGCCGTAGACACCGATGTTCTGGCTCACGGTGAGGTTCTCCTCGAGGGTGTCGCGTTGCGGCACCACACCCAGCCGGGCCCGGATCCTCGGGCCATCGCGCCGCGGGTCCATGCCGAGGACCCGCAGCAGGCCCGAGGTGGGATCCGAGACACAGCCGATCATGCGCATCGTCGAGGACTTCCCCGCCCCGTTGGGGCCGAGGAAGCCGAAGGACTCGCCGCGCCGAACCGTGACATCGATCCCGTCGACCGCCCGGACACCGTCGAAGGTCTTCACCAGGTCGTGAGCACTGATGACGACGTCCCCGTCAGGGACTCGGCCCCCCTCGTCGTCAGCCACCCGACCCCCTCGTGATGTCAGATCAGACCATAACGCTGCAACTCGTCGCCGATCCCGTATCCGTCCGGTGCGCTGACGTGAGGAATGGCGACGGCCTCGTGCGGAGCCTCGCTGGGGACGGGGGTGCCGCTGGAGAGGACGTGTTCGGTCGGGGTCAACTGGCGCAGCACGATGGCCTGTACCGCGGCCGGATGATGGGCGGCGAACTCTTCGTAGATCTCGGGATCGCGTTGCCCGTCATCACCGATCAACAGCCACCTGACCCCCGGCAGCTCCGCCGCCAGCCTCGCCAACTGGGCGCGCTTGTGCTCGCGTCCGGACCGGAACCATCCGGTGTTGCTGGGCCCCCAGTCGGTCAACAGGAGGGGACCGTCCGGGAACCGGTAGCGGTTGAGGAACCGGCGCAGCGTGGGGGCGGCATTCCACGGGCCTGTCGAGAGGTAGACGACCGTCGCGCCGGGATGGGAGGAGGTGAACCGGCGGTACAGCTCGGACATCCCGGGGACCTCGTGCCGTGCCGTCTCGCGGAGCACGAACGTGTTCCAGGCGGCGATGAAGGGGCGCGGCAGCAGCGTCACCACGACGGTGTCGTCGATGTCGCTGAGCAGACCGAAGCCGGTGTCACCGAAGACGATCACCCTGCCCTGACCGCTCGCCCCACCGACGGGCTCGAACGTCACCGGATGGACCCCCGGAACCAGCGCGACCGGCAGCACCGCGTCGATGACCCCGCTGCGGTCGGCGCTGACGCGGTGCCGGGTTCCGGCGACCTCGACGGTGACCGACGCCTCGGCCACGTGCGAGGTCAGGAAGTGCCGCCAGCCCCTGCGCGATGTCGTCACCGATTCGTCGGCCCTGCTGGGCCGATCGAGCATCACCCGGCCGAGCACCCTCACCCAGCCATGGTCGCCGTAGACACCCGAGACGCCTGGACCCGCCCCGTACCCGGTGTATCCCAACGCCGCCGGACGCCACCCCAACCGGCGCTGCGCGCGCACGAGAGTGGCGTTGACCGCGTCCTCCACGATCGCAGCAGGGTGGCGCCGCGTCGGCCAGGCGGGGATCGCGCTCATCGGCCACCACCCGGACGCCGCACCGCCGGGACCGGCCCCACTCGGCGCGCGAGCGGCACATCCATCGACTCGCACAGGGCTGCCCACACCACGGCTGGCTCCTCTCCCGCCGCGAACGCGGCACTGACCGTTCGGTCGTCCAGAGCCCGCAGTACGAGGTCCTCGGCCAGGCTGCGCGCATGCACCCGGCCGAACTCGGCTTCGGCCAATGCCCAGAACTCGCTCACCCTCACCGTTGGGGGTCTACACGCTGCGAGGCGGCAACGCCAGCCGTGTGCAGCCGCGCCACCGCCCGTGTCGGACCCCTGGCGCATGATGAGGCTATGGGCATTCTCGAGCGGTTCTCGGCCGCGACGAGGCAGTGGTTCGATGCTGCCTTCGCCGGCCCGACGGCTGCTCAACTGGGCGCCTGGCAGGCGGCCAGCGCGGGTGAGCATGCCCTCGTCATCGCCCCGACCGGTTCCGGCAAGACGCTGGCCGCGTTCTTGTGGGCGCTGGACTCGCTGGCAGCCGCCCCGGCGCCGGACCCCAGGCAACGCTGCCGGGTCGTCTACGTCTCGCCGCTCAAGGCGCTGGCGGTGGACGTCGAGCGCAACCTGCGCTCGCCGTTGACCGGCATCGGCCTGGCCGCCCAGCGCCTCGGCGTTGCGGCGCCGGACATCACCGTGGCCGTGCGCTCCGGTGACACCCCAGCCGACCAGCGCCGTGCATTCGCCACGTCGCCCAGCGACATCCTCATCACGACGCCGGAGTCGCTGTACCTGCTGCTGACGTCGCGGGCCCGCGAGAGTCTGACCGGTGTCAGCACGGTCATCGTCGACGAGGTCCACGCCGTCGCGGGCACCAAGCGGGGGGCGCACCTGGCCGTCACGCTGGATCGGCTCGATGCGTTGCTGGCGTCCCCGGCTCAACGGATCGGGCTGTCTGCGACGGTCCGTCCTGCCGAGGAGGTGGCGAGGTTCCTCACCGGCGGTCGACCGTGCACGATCGTGCAGCCGCCGTCGGACAAGCAGTTCGACATTCGGGTCGAGGTTCCGGTCGCGGATCTCTCGGCGCTCGGTGTGGGCTCCGGAGAGGTCTCCGGCAGCGCCGCCGGTGACGAGACCCGGCCGACCATCTGGCCGCACGTCGAGAGTCGCGTGGTCGACATCGTCACCGAGCACCACTCCACATTGATCTTCACCAACTCGCGGCGGCTGGCCGAGCGATTCACGGCGCGGCTGAACGAGGCGTGGGCCGAGCGGCTCGACGCTGCCCGCGAGATGGGCGACGCAGGCGGATCCGAGGAGGGGGGCGGCCTGACACGGGCGTATCCGGCGGTGTTCGGCGGCGCGTCGGGGATCACGAGCGCCCCGCCGCTCACCCTCGCGCGCGCGCATCACGGGTCGGTGAGCAAGGAGCAGCGCGCCCTCATCGAGGAGGACCTCAAGGCCGGGCTGCTGCCCGCCGTCGTGGCCACCAGCAGCCTCGAACTGGGCATCGACATGGGCGCGGTCGACGTCGTGGTGCAGGTGGAGTCCCCACCGAGCGTCGCCAGCGGGCTGCAGCGGATCGGCCGGGCGGGCCACCAGGTGGGTGCGGTCTCGCGCGGCATCATCTTCCCCAAGTACCGGGGCGACCTGGTGCAGTCCGCGGTAGTGGCCGAACGGATGCGCTCCGGCGGCATCGAGGCGCTCGCCGTGCCGGCCAACCCGCTGGACGTGCTCGCGCAGCAGATCGTCGCCATGGTGGCCATGGACGACTGGACCGTCGGGGAGCTGCACGAGCTGGTGCGCCGCTCGGCATCGTTCGCCGGGCTCGGCCGGGCGACGCTGGAGTCGGTGCTCGACATGCTCGCCGGTCGCTACCCGAGCACGGACTTCGCCGAGTTGCGGCCCCGGCTGGTGTGGGACCGGATCACCGACACGCTCACGGCCCGACCGGGCGCGCAGCGGCTGGCAGTCACCAGTGGCGGCACCATCCCCGACCGGGGGCTCTTCGGCGTCTTCCTGGCCACGTCCGACACCGGCACCGGGCGGCGGGTCGGTGAGCTGGACGAGGAGATGGTCTACGAGAGCCGGGTCGGGGATGTCATCACCCTCGGTGCGAGCTCCTGGCGGATCGAGGACATCACCCGGGACCAGGTGCTGGTAACCCCCGCACCCGGCCAGCCGGGGCGGTTGCCCTACTGGCACGGCGACGCGCCGGGCCGACCCGCCGAACTGGGCAGGGCGCTGGGCGCCTTCGTGCGCGACGTCCAGACCGGCACTCCCGCGGCCCGCGACCGGCTGCGGGCCGCCGGACTGGACGCCTGGGCGAGTGACAACCTCCTCGCCTACCTTGCGGATCAGCGGGCCGCCACCGGTCTGGTCAGCGATGACACCACCATCGTCATCGAGCGGTTCCGCGACGAGCTCGGTGATTGGCGGGTGTGCCTGCACTCGCCGTTCGGGGCTCCGGTGCACGCACCCTGGGGGTTGGCGCTCGCGGCGCGGTTCCGGGAACGACACGGCCTCGACGTCCAGGTGATGCACGCCGATGACGGCATCGTGCTGCGGCTGCCGGACGTCGATGTCGAGTCCTGGGTCGCCGATGTCGCAGAGATCTCCGGCGAAGCGACGAGGGCGTCGGCGGCCCCGGTGGTGCCGTCGCGCAGTGACCTCAGCGACCTTGCCGAATTGGTCGTGCTCGACCCCGATGACGTCGAGGACCTGGTGACGGCGGAGGTCGGCGGCTCGGCGATGTTCGCCTCCCGGTTCCGGGAGTGCGCTGCCCGGGCACTGTTGCTGCCGCGCAGAAACCCCGGGCAGCGCCAGCCGCTGTGGCAGCAGCGGCAGCGCTCCGCCAGCCTGCTGGAGGTGGCGGCGCGCTACCCGTCGTTCCCGATCGTGCTGGAGACGGTGCGCGAGTGCCTGCAGGACGTGTTCGACGTGCCGGGGCTGGTCACCTTGATGCGCGACATCGCCGCCCGCCGGGTCCGCGTCGTCGAGGTCACCACCGACACCCCATCGCCGTTCGCTCGCAGCCTGATGTTCGGCTATGTCGCGCAATTCCTCTACGAGGGCGACTCACCGCTTGCCGAGCGCCGGGCCGCCGCACTGTCGTTGGACCCGCAACTGCTGGCGGAGCTGCTCGGCCGCGGCGAAGGAGCCTCGCTGCGCGACCTGCTCGATCCGCAGGCGCTGCTGCGCACCGAGCAGGACCTGCAGGGCCTCTCGCCGAAACGCCACGCTCGCGATGCCGAGGAGGTGAGCGACCTGCTGCGGCGGCTGGGCCCGCTCAGCGCGGCCGAGGTCACGGCCCGCACCGCGCCAGGAGCCGCGGTCGAGAAGTGGCTGGAGTCACTGGCCTCGCAGCGCCGTGTCATCGCGGTACGGGTCGGCGGGGACGAGCAGTGGGCGGCAGCCGAGGACGGCGGCAGGCTGCGCGACGCGCTCGGCACCGCATTGCCCGTCGGTACCCCCATCGCCTTCACCGAACCCGTCACCGACCCGCTCGGCGACCTCATCGCGCGCTACGCCCGCACCCGCGGGCCGTTCACCGCCGGGCAGGCAGCAACCCGGTTCGGGTTGGGGGTGGCGGTCCTGACGGCCGCGCTACGGCGGCTGGTGAGCTCCGGCCGCGTCGCCAGCGGGGAGTTCCGTCCCGTGGGAGCCGGCGGTGAGCTGTCCGGCGAGGAGTTCTGCGACGCCGAGGTGCTCCGGCTGCTGCGCCGTCGCTCGCTGGCCGCACTGCGCAGCGAGGTGGAGCCGGTCACCGCCGCCGACTTCGCCCGCTTCCTGCCCGGCTGGCAGGGAGTCGGCTCCCGGCAGCGGGGCCCGGACGCCGTCATCCGAGCGGTCGAGCAGCTGTCCGCAGCGGTGATGCCCGCCAGCGCGATCGAATCGCTGATCCTGCCCGCCCGGATCCCGGGCTACTCCCCCACCGTGCTGGACGAGCTGATGAGCGCCGGAGAGGTGCTGTGGCGTGGCCACGGCGCCCTGGCCGGTGACGACGGCTGGGTGTCGCTGCACCTGGCCGAGACGGCGGCGCTGACACTGCCGCCGACGCAGCCGTGGCCCAGTGACGCCGACGACGCCGCCAGGCTGCTGAGCGTCCTGGCCGGTGGTGGAGCGTACTTCTTCCGGTCGCTGGCCGACGCGGCCCGCATGACCGACGACACCATGACCGCCGCGGCCCTGTGGCAGTTGGTATGGGCAGGACTGGTCACCAACGACACCCTCGCTCCGCTACGGGTCACCACGGCCGGTCGGGCGGCGCACCGCCCCACCAGGACGCCGCGGCCGCGCGCGGGCCGCGGGGCCTACGGCGCGCGGCTGCGCGGGCTCGCCGCCGCGGGCAGCACAGGGGCTGGTGTGGCCTCGCGCCCCAGCATGCCCTCGCGGCAGGGGCCGCCGGCGATGGTCGGTCGCTGGTCGCTGCTGCCAGCAGTCGAAACCCCCGCGACCGTCAGGGCTGCGGCGGCCGCCGAGGTGTTCCTCGACCGTTACGGCGTGGTGACCCGGGGCAGCGTCGTCGTCGAGGACGTCCCGGGCGGCTTTGCGGCCGTCTACCGGGTGCTGTCCGGCTTCGAGGACGCCGGGCGGGTGCGGCGCGGGTACTTCATCGAGGGACTGGGCGCGGCGCAGTTCGCGACCCCCGGTGCGGTCGACCGGTTGCGGGCACCCGCCGGCGAGCCCAGCGCGCTGGTGCTCGCGGCCACCGATCCGGCCAACCCCTACGGCGCCGCACTGCCGTGGCCCGATGCGGCCGGCAAGGCCAAACCGGGCCGCAAAGCGGGGGCGGTCGTGGTGCTGGTCGATGGCGCGCTCGGACTGTATGTCGAGCGTGGGGCGCGCAGCGTCATCTCCTTCGGCGGCGAACCCGAGGTGCTGGCGCGGGCGGCGACCGCGCTGGTCGACGCGGGTCGCGGTGGCGCTCTTGGGCGGATCACGCTGGCCAAGGTCGACGGCCTGGACGCTCTCGACGTGTACTCGCCGCTGACCGATGCGCTGGCCGGTGCGGGATTCACGGTCACCCCGCGCGGCCTTCGGATGGCGGTCTGAGCCGGCCGTGCCCGAGGGCGACACCGTCTGGCTCGCGGGCCGGCACCTGCACGCGGCGCTGGCGGGCCGCGAACTGCTGCGAACGGACTTCCGGGTGCCGGCGCTGGCAACCACAGACCTGCGCGGGTCGACGGTGGCGGAGGTCGTGCCTCGGGGCAAGCACCTGTTGTTCCGCTTCGCCGGGGGCCCCGGGGACGGGTTGACGCTGCACACCCACTTCCGGATGGACGGGTCGTGGCATCTCTACGGAGATGGTCAGCGCTGGCACGGCGGGCCGCAGCACCAGATCCGCGCCATCCTCACCGTCGCGGGCACCTCGGCGGTGGGCTACCGGCTGCCCGTGATGGAACTGCTGCCCACCGCGGACGAGGGCGGGGTGATCGGCCACCTGGGCCCTGACCTACTGGATCCGGACGTGGATCTGGCGGCGGCCGCCCAAGGCGTATCCGGCCAGCCGGAGCGGGTGATCGGCGATGTGTTGCTGGATCAGGGGGTGGTGGCCGGTGTCGGCAACCTCTACCGGGCCGAGACCTGCTTCCTGGCCGGTGTGACACCGTTCATGCCCGTGGCCGAGCTGGCCGCGTACGGCACCAGCGCCGCCGCCGTCCTCGCCATCGCCCGGAAGCTCCTGACGGTCAACGCCGACCGTGCCGTGCAGGTAACCACCGGCTTGAGTCGCCGAGACGCCCAGCACTGGGTCTTCGAGCGAAGGGCGTGCCTGCGTTGCGGCACCAGGGTGTCGACCGCCATGTCGGGTGTGGCACCCCGGCAGCGGGTGGCGTACTGGTGCCCGGCCTGCCAGCGCGGGCCCGCTCCACCAGCGGTCCCGATCTCGCAGTTGCTCCCCCGCACTGTTGGCCGCACCAGATACCGCCCCTGATTCGGTGAGCGTCAGCGAGAGCTGATGGCGTCGACCTCGTCGGACAGGTCGTCGTTTGGTGCTGCCCGACATCAGCCGGCCCCCACCACGGTCAGCTCGTGCCGAGCCTCGCTCAACTCTTCGAACGTGGGGTGCTCGCCCAGGGCGAGCAGTGTGCTGTCCGCCGGCAGTGCGATAACGACCACAGCTGAGGACGGACTCCGCCGGGTCTTGGGGTCCTCAGGCGACGGGCGCGGAGCCGCTGACCCGGTGGATGGGCGCCGGGATGACGGTCTTGGTGATCGGCGGCCGGGCCATGTCGACCCGAGCGACTAGCGCCTCTGCAGTGGCGATGCGGTCACTCACCGAGCGCAGCACGCTGGACATGGGGACGTCCAACGCGTAGCAGATGCTGGCGAGCAATTCCGAGGACGCTTCCTTCTGACCCCGCTCGACCTCGCTGAGGTAGCCGAGGGACACGCGGGCTGCAGAGGACACGTCACGTAGCGTCCGACCCTGACGCTGCCGGGCGCCCCGGAGGACATCGCCGAGTTCTTCACGGAGAAGTACCACGTTCCCTCCCTTCCTCGAACCGGCACCCGCTATGCGTGTCCCGATAACCAACGGTACCTGGCGATCCGCAACCATGCTGCGGGGGTGTTGCGCCCTGCCACGGCGGTCATGCTTGATGAATCGTCAACGGGAGCGAGCCTCGCAGTGTTCCCTGGCGGCGGCCCGTCACCCGGCAGCGACACCCGGGACCGCGGCAGCGATTCTCGCCACTGCCGCGCGCAGCAGCTCGGGGCTGCACCCGACGTTCAGTCGCGCGAAACCGGCACCTGCCCGACCGAAGGAGGGACCGGGCACCAGGGCCACCCGCCCGTGTTGAAGGATGGCGACGCTTGGATCGGCGCCCAGCCCAAGGTTCCTCATGTCCAACCAGGCCAGGAAGCCCGCCTCCGGCCGCATCCATCGGACCTGCGGCAGCGCTTCGACCAGCAGCGAGCCGAGCAGATCGAGATTGCGCTGCAGGGCGCCCGCCAATTGTGCCAACCACGCCTCGCCCTGGGCGTACGCGGCCTCGGCTGCGAGCAGGCCGAGGTGTCCGGCGCCGTAGCGCAGCTCGGTGGGCAAGCGCCGCAGCACCGCGGTGTGCTCGTCGCCGCCGGCGATGATCTGGGCGCACTTCAGCCCGGCGAGGTTCCAGGCCTTGGACGCTGAGACGAAGGCGAACCCGGTGGCTCGCGCCGTGTCGGAGACGGTCAGGTAGGGGGTGAACGAGCTGCCGGGCATCGTCAACGGGCTGTGGATCTCGTCGCTGAGCACGATCGCCCCCGCGTCGGCCGCCATGTCCGCCAACCGCCGGAGCTCGTGGGGTTCATGGATCCGTCCCGTGGGGTTGTGCGGATGGCACAGCAGCACGGCCCGGGCGCCCGCCCGCAGCGCCGTCTCGATACCGCCGAGGTCGAGTCGCCAGTCCTGGTCAGGCCCCAGCAGCGGCACCTCGACGACGCGCACCCCGACATCGGTGAGCCACTCGAAGAACGGCGGGTACACCGGTGGGCAGATGATGACGCCGTCGCCGGGCGCCAGGGTCGCTCGCATCACTTCGACCACGCCCTGCGCCACATCGGCGGACATCGCCATCCGCTGCGGCGACACCTGCCAGCCCCAGCGCCGAACGGCGAACGCCGCGTAGGTCTCGAACAGGCGAGCCGGGTCACCGGCGTACCCGGTGTCGGAGTCCTGCAGCGCCGCCGCCAGCGCCGCCGCGATGGGGGGCGCGAGGCGGACATCCATCTCCGCCACCGGCAGCGGCAGCACGTCGGCGTCGAAGGTCGTCCACTTGGCGCTGCGCCGACGCCGCAGCTGCGCCAGCGGAACATCGAGCGGAAAGCTGCGCCCGGGCTCGCTGGTCACGGTGGTGATCCCTGTGCTCGACGCCGCGGTCGTCATTGGCGCAGTGAAACACGCGCCTATGCGCCGACCCCGATGAGGACGGCACCGGCCAGGGCGGCGGTCCCGGCAAGGGCGAATCGCCTGCCGAGGCGCTCCCGCAGCACGATCGCCGCGAGGGCGACCACGACGACGGGGTACAAGCTGATCAGCACACCGACGATCGCCAGGTCCCCGCTGCGGGTCGCGATGAGGAACGCGACGTTGGCCGTCTGGTCCAGGAGTCCCGCTGCGATGATCAGCGCGATCGCGGGACGGGCGAGGGGCGTGGCCGCAGTAGGAGCCTGACCACGCGCCTGGATGGCCCGGCGGGCGGCATGGGCGGTCGCCAGGACCAGGGCCGTCACCACGGCGACCGACGCGACGCGACCGACGGCCAGCGGCCAGAACCCCGAATCGATCGGCGCCGCGTCCGCCGCCACGAAGAAGCCACCGAAGCCCAGGCCGGCCACCGTCCCGAGCAAGGGCCCGAACGAGCGGCGACCGCCCCTGGTGGCCGCGCTGTGCTCGCCGAGTGACGCGACGACGACGGCCACGACGGCCAGGACGACCCCGGCGCCCGCCACTGCGCCGAGCCGCTCCCCCGTGATCAGGCCTCCGGCCACGGGAACCAGCGCCCCGACGACCGCCGCCACCGGGGCCACGACACCCATCGGGCCTACCGCGAGTCCCTTGTAGTAGAAGGCGACGCCGGTGGCACCCAGCAGGCCTGCGGCCACGCCCCACCCGACGGCTGCTGCTGACAGCCGCCCGGTCGTGACCACCACAATGGGCACCAGCAGGAGCAGCCCCGCGGCCTGTGAGCCGGCGGTCACCACCAGCGCCCGGCGCCGGGCCGCGGCCAGCCCACCGAGGAAGTCGGCGCTGCCGTAGACGACGGCGCCCAGCAGGGCGACGAGAATCGCGGTCACTGGGCGATGCTCGCCAGTTCCGAGAGGAGTTCGGCCAGTGCTGCCTCACAGGCGGCCGAGCGGATCGCCTCCCGGTCGCCGGCCAACCTGAGGCTGGCCACGCGGGCGCCATCGGGCCCCGCCACGCCCACGTAGACCACACCAGGCGGCCGGCCGGCCTGGCTGTCGGGGCCAGCGACCCCTGTGGTGGCGACCCCCACGCTGGCGCCGGTGAGGCGGCGCACGCCGGCCGCCATGGCCAGTGCGACGTCCGGATCCACCGGGCCACGGTCGGCCAGCACGTCGACGTCCACGCCGAGCAGCGAGGCTTTGAGGTCCGTGGCATAGGCGACCACGCCACCTCGCAGGACCGCGGATGCACCCGGCACGGCCACGAGAGCCGCGCACACGGCACCGCCGGTCAGCGACTCGGCGACGGCGACGGTGAGGCCGCGGGTGGTGCCCATCGAGATGACCTGCCCCGCCGTGCTCACGCCGGGCTTCGGCGGGCGAGGCGAACCAGGATCTCCAGCCCGCTGGCCACGGTTACGGCCAGCATGAGCCCCACCAGCACCAGCACGGCCGGATCCAGCACCGCCGGATCCAGGACCGCGGGCAGTGGCAGGAGCAGCACCACCACGGTGACCATCTGCAGGATCGTCTTGACCTTGCCGCTGGCCACGGCGGGAACCAGCCGGCCGCGGTGCAGTACGACGAGGCGGACAACGGTCACCAGCAGCTCTCGGCAGGCCACGACGGCTACCGCCCACCACGAGAGGTCGCCGAGCCAGGCTAGCCCGGCGAAAGCGGCCAGCAGCAGCGCCTTGTCGGCGATCGGGTCCGCCAGGATCCCGAACCGGGTCACCTCCCCGCGCCGCCTGGCCAGCAGCCCGTCCAGACGGTCCGTCGCTGCGGCAGCAACGAAGATCCCCAGCGCCACCAGTCGCCGGGGGTCCGACGGTTCTCCGGCGCCCACCAGGACGACGAGCAGCACCGGCACCAGCACCAGCCGCAGCGCCGTCAACGCATTGGACGGGGTGCGTAGCCGGTCGCTGACTGCAGGGATGCCGGGTTCGCTCACCGCGGTGTGCCGGTGTCCGCCACCGCCGTCAGGTCGACGCCCTGTGAGGAGACCGCCGTGGCTACGACCAGGTCACCGACATCGAACCCCGGGCCATCCGCCCGCGTCACGGTGACGACCCCATCCACGTCAGGTCCTTGGTGCGCGGCCCGGCCCGTGCCACTGCCGACCTCGTCCTCGACCTCCTCGATGAGGACTGTCAGCCGCTCACCGATCCGGTCTTCGGCGCGCTGTGCCATGAGCTCCTCCACGAGGTCACTGACGTGCCTGCGGCGCGCCTCGATCTCGGTCTCGTCGAGGTGGCCGGCCAGGTCGACCGCCGCCGTGCCCTCCTCGTCGGAGTAGGAGAAGACCCCCACCGCGTCCAGCCGAGCGGCGGCGAGGAAGTCGCACAGGATCGCCAGGTCCGCCTCGGTCTCGCCCGGGAAACCGACGATGACGTTGGAGCGGGCCCCCGCGGTGGGGTCCAGGGCACGGATGCGCTCGAGCAGGCCCAGGAAGTCGGCCGGGCCCCCGAAGCGGCGCATCCGGCGCAGCACCGTCGGCGAGGCGTGCTGGAACGACAGGTCGTAGTAGGCGGCGACCCCGGGGGTCGTCGCGATCGCCTCGACCAGGCCGGGTCGGAGCTCGGCAGGCTGCAGGTAGGACAGCCGCACCCGGTCGATGCCGTCGATGGCGGCGAGCCGGGGCAGCAGCTGCTCCAGCAGCCGGAGGTCGCCGAGGTCCTTGCCGTAGGAGGTCGTGTTCTCGCTGACGCACAGCACTTCGCGCACGCCGTGCTGAGCGAGCCACAGCGCCTCGGCCAGCACTTCCTGCGGCGGTCGCGACACGAATGACCCCCGGAACGCGGGGATCGCGCAGAACGTGCACCTCCGGTCGCAACCGCCCGCGAGTTTCAGCGGTGACCAGGGCCGGCCGTCCAGGCGCTGCCGAGGCACCGGCGGGCCGGAGGCGGGCCTGCCCCGAATCACCTCGGCTCGTTGGACCGGAGCGATCGGCAGCAGAGTGCGGCGGTCGACCGGCACGTGGCTGGCCGGCGGGCGACCCGACAGCACATCGGAGAGGTGGGTGGACAGCTCGGCGTAGCTGTCGAAACCGAGCACGGCATCGGCCTCGGGGAGTTGCGCGGCGAGCTCTTGTCCGTAGCGCTCGGCCATGCATCCGACCGCGACCACCGCCCGGGTGGCCGCCGCCGGATCGGACTTCAGGTCGGCGGCCTCCAGCAGCACGTCGATGCTGTCCTGCTTCGCGTGAGCGATGAACCCGCACGTGTTGACGACGGTGACTTCCGCGGCTGCGGCGTCCTGCACCAGCTGCCACCCGTCGATGGCCAGCCGCCCGGCGATCTCCTCGCTGTCGACGTCGTTTCGCGAGCAGCCGAGGCTGACGATGGAGACCGTCCCCCGACGTGCCGGTGCAGCCGACGGCAGGGAGGTCACAAACACAGCGTAGGCGGCAGCCGGGGCGCCACCGGGCGCCGCCCGGGCCTCAAGCGCTCGCCGCGACCTCGCGCAGCCCCTTGGTGGGACGCAACCAGGCGCCCTCCGGCGGCAGTGAGTCCAACCGGACCCGGTCAAGCGGGGCGAGGAAGGCCCCGGGTACCTCTTCGAGGTCGATGAAGCGGATCAGGTCGGATTCCTGCGCGTAGCCGGCGACCTCGAAGAATGACAGCACGACGATCTCCACGCCGCTGCGGGCCAGCTCCTGCAGCGGCGACAGGAAGTTACGGCCGTCCCCGCTGGCCACCACGACCCGGCGCAACCGGCCGGTCGCCGCCCGGCTGGTGATGTGGGCGAGCATCGCGTCGTCGATGTCGTCACCGTCGGCGAGCTTGGGTTTGGCGAAGACCGCGAAGCCGAAGCTGCGCACCGCCTCGACCCAGCCGCGCATCTGCATGGCGAAGCCGGGCGGAATATTGGCGAACACGGCTCCTTCGACGTCACGGCCCTGCGCCGTCTGCACGAACCATGCCGCGATGGCGTCGTAGCGCGGCCGGTTGGACGCCGACGGTTTGGCGTCGATGACCTGCGCGAGCGTGGCGTCGATGTTGGGGGCGTCCCAGACCAGCACGTCCAGTGGATCGGCGCTGTCCGGCACGGGCAATAACGGGAACCCGGCGCCGTCGAGCTGCGTCGATGGGTGGGCGTGGCTCAACGGGTGAAGCGGTGGGCCGGGCCGGCCAGGCTCCCGGCCGGGCTCGGCGTGCGCGGTGGCCATCCGATCGACACTGGGGACAAAGGTGTCAGTCACGTCCGGTCAACTCCCATGCGTCGTAGGACTCCTCGGCGATTCGCTCCGGTCCCGGAGCACCCGGCATCGGTGGCGGAAACGGTGATCCTGGTTCACGTGTCGATACCGGGTCAAAAGGTGATGCAGATGTCGGTGCTGTCGGTGGGGCCGCTGGTTCCGGCCCCTGCCCCCTGAGACGGGCCAGAGTGCCCGGCAGCTCGTCCTTGGTGACCATGACCTCGCGGGCCTTACTGCCTTCGCTCGGTCCCACGATGCCTCGGGACTCCAGGAGGTCCATCAACCTTCCGGCCTTGGCGAACCCTACCCTCAGCTTGCGCTGCAGCATCGACGTCGAACCGAACTGCGTCGTGATGACCTGCTCGGCGGCGGCCAGCAGCAGATCGAGGTCGTCACCGATGTCGGCATCGATCTCACGACGCTCGACTACTGCGACGATGTCGGACCGGTACGCGGGTGCGGCCTGGGCCTTGACGTGGCCGACCACGCCGGCGACCTCACCCTCGCCGACCCAGGCGCCCTGCACCCGCATCGCCTTGCTCGCCCCCATCGGCAGGAACAGCGCGTCGCCCTGCCCGATCAGCTTCTCGGCGCCGGGCTGGTCGAGCACGACCCGCGAGTCGGCCAGCGAGCTCGTCGCGAAGGCGAGCCTGCTGGGCACATTGGCCTTGATCAGGCCCGTCACGACGTCGACGCTGGGGCGCTGCGTGGCAAGGACAAGGTGGATGCCGGCCGCTCGCGCCAGCTGGGTGATCCGCACCACAGAGTCCTCGACGTCGCGCGGCGCGACCATCATGAGGTCGGCCAGCTCGTCGACGATCACGAGCAGGTACGGGTAGGGCGAGATCGAGCGCTCCGAACCGGGCGGGGCCTTCAGCCCGCCACTGCGCACCGCGCGGTTGAAGTCGTCGACGTGTCGGTAGCCGAAGGCGGCCAGGTCGTCGTAACGGCGGTCCATCTCCCCCACCACCCACTGCAGCGCCTCGGCGGCTTTCTTGGGGTTGGTGATGATCGGAGTGATGAGATGACCGACGCCCTCGTAAGCGGTGAGCTCGACCCGCTTCGGATCGACCAGCACCATCCGCACCTCGTCCGGGGTGGATCGCATCAGGATCGACGTGATCATGCTGTTGATGAACGAGGACTTCCCGGCCCCGGTGGCGCCGGCGACCAGGAGGTGCGGCATCTTGGCGAGATTGGCCAGGACATAGCCGCCCTCGACGTCCTTGCCGACGCCGATCGTCATCGGGTGCTCACTGCGGCGGGCCACCTCCGAGCGCAGCACATCGCCCAGACTCACCGTCTCGCGGTCGGTGTTGGGGATCTCGACACCGATCGCGGACTTGCCGGGGATCGGCGAGAGCATGCGAACGTCGGCGCTGGCCACCGCGTAGGCGATGTTGCGGCTCAACGCGATCACCCGCTCGACCTTGACGCCGGGGCCGACCTCGACCTCGTACCGGGTCACCGTGGGGCCCCGCGTGAAGCCGGTGACCGTGGCGTTGACGTTGAACTGCTTGAGCACATCGCTCAGCGAGGCCACCACGATGTCGTTGGCCGCCGTGCGCTCGCGGTGCGGCGGCCCGAGGACCAGCAGCCCCTGGTCGGGCAACGCATAGGTCAGGTGGTCGCCCAGGGTCAACTGCTCCACTCGTGATGACCCGTCGGCCGGCTGGGCCGCCGATCGCACGGCCGCGGCAGCGGTATCGCGGAGCACGTTGCTGGTGGGGACCTCGGCCAGGTCGTCGGGCACAGCCGAGTCGCCGTCGAACGGGGCGCGCTCGGCGTGCAGCCGCGGGCCACCGGACCCGTCGGTGAGATCGAACCGGGTGACCGGGTCGGGCTGGACCACGGCGGCCTGTTCGTACGGCTCGTCAGCGGGAACGATCGGCCCATCGTCGACGACACCGGCGGCATCGTCCGCGCTCGGGCGGCGGAGCACCTGGATCACCCTGGCACGCAGCCAGTCGCCGACCACGTGCAACGGGGTCGCCGTCGCCACCAGCACGGCGACCGCAGCCAGGGCCACGAGGAGCGGCGCTGTCAACCACACCGACAGTGCCGCCTCGAGGGGGTCGGCGACGAGGAACCCGACGAAGCCGCCGCCCGCGGCCAGTCCCGCCCGGCCGTCCGTGGACGGTGAGGGCAGACCTGCGATGAGATGACACATCCCGGCAGCGGCGACCAGCGCCATGGCGAGTCCCGCGGCGATACGGCCGTTCGGCCCGACAGCATCGGGGTTGCGGAACAGTCGAAACGCGAGGAACGCCACGACCACCGGCATGATCACGGATACCTGCCCCAGGGTCGCGGTCAGCCCGACATGGACGGCGTCGATCGCCGACCCCTCCGGCCGGGCCCACTCGGTCGCCACGAAGAGCGCCGCCAGTCCCGCCACCAGCAGCGCCCAACCGTCCCTGCGCTGCTCCGGTTCCAGTTCGGTGGCGTGCCGATGAACCGAGCGGATCGTCACGCCGATGAGCCGGGCCGGCGCCAGCGCCAGTGCCGCCAGGAATCGCCAGAAGGCGCCGTACTCGTCCGAGCGGGCATGCGACACCCGCGACGCGCCGGGCCGTGGCTTGCGGGCAGGCGTCGCCGACCGGGTGGCTCCCGATCGTGTACCGGCACCACGTGCGGTCCCCGTGCCCGGAGTTCTGCTTGCGCCGGTCCTGGTCGCGCCTGCCCTCCCGGTGGACCTGGTGGCGGCGCGGCCAGCCGGTGGACGGGGCATATGGCCACGGTAAGCCCTGCGGTCGCTCCGCGGCGGGAGTCACACGCCCTGCCCGGCCGGCGCCGCCTCAGGCGCTGAGGACGACCGGGACGATCATTGGGCGGCGCCGGTAGGTCTCGTTGACCCAGCGTCCCACGGTGAGACGGACCACCTGTTGCAGCGCCGCCACGTCGATCGCGCCCGCCTCGACGGCGTCGAGCACCGCCCCGACCACCCGGTCGCGCACGCCGTCCATTGCCGCGCCGTCCTCGGCGAACCCGCGGGCGTACAGGTGCGGACCGGCGATCACCGCCCCGGTCTGGCCGTTGACCACGATGAAGCAGGAGATGAACCCCTCCTGCGCGAGGATCCGGCGATCCTTGAGGTCGGCGTCCGTGATCTCGCCCACCGTGGAGCCGTCGACGTAGACCAGACCGCACGGCACCTGCCCGGTGATGCTGGCGCGGCCGTCGACCAGGTCGACCACGACTCCGTCCTCGGCCAGGACGATTCGGTCGGCCGGCACACCGGTGGCGGCCGCGATGCGGGCGTTGGCCACCAGGTGCCGGGTCTCGCCGTGCACCGGCATCACGTTGCCGGGCTTGATCACGTTGTAGAAGTAGAGCAGCTCGCCCTCGCTGGCATGGCCGGAGGTGTGGACCCTGGCGTTGCCGGAATGGACGACCTTGGCGCCCAGCCGTGTTAGCCCGTTGATCACCCGGTGCACGGACGTCTCGTTACCCGGGATGAGGCTGCTGGCCAGCACCACCGTGTCGCCGGGCCCGACGCTGATCCGGTGGTCACGGTTGGCGATCCGACTCAGCGCCGCCATCGGCTCGCCCTGCGACCCGGTGCAGACGAGCACCACGCGGTCATCGGACAGCTCGTCGAGCACCTTGATGTCGACCACGACGCCGCTGGGCTGGGTCAGGTAGCCGAGGTTCGACGCCAGCGCCATGTTGCGCACCATCGAGCGGCCGACGAACGCCACCTTTCGGCCGTGCGCCGCGGCGGCGTCGAGGACCTGTTGCACCCGATGGACGTGGCTGGCGAAGCAGGCGACGACGATCCGCTGCCGTGCTTCGGTGAAGATCCGGTCGATGACCGGGGTGATCTCGCGTTCGCCCATCGTGAAGCCCGGCACCTCGGCGTTGGTGGAGTCGACCATGACCAGGTCGATGCCCCGGTCGGCGAGCCGGGCGAAGGCCCGCAGGTCCGTGATCCGGCCGTCCAGCGGCAACTGGTCCATCTTGAAGTCGCCGGTGTGCACGACCGTGCCGGCGCCGGTGGTGACCGCGACCGCCAGGGCATCCGGGATGGAGTGGTTGACGGCCAGGAACTCGCACGAGAACGGCCCGAACTGCTCGGTCATCCCTTCGCGCACCGTGTGCGTCAACGCCGTGATGCGGTGCTCGGTCAGCTTCCCCTCGACGAAGGCCAGCGTCAGCTGCGACCCGATCAAGGGGATGTCCTGCTTCATCCGCAGCAGGTACGGCACCGCGCCGATGTGGTCCTCGTGGCCGTGGGTCAGCACGACTGCCACCACGTCGTCCAGCCGCTGGGCGATGTGGCTGAAGTCCGGCAGGATCAGGTCGACCCCGGGCTGGTCGTCCTCGGGGAACAGCACCCCGCAATCGATGATCAACAGCTTCCCGGCGTACTCCAGCACGGCCATGTTGCGCCCGACCTCGCCTAACCCGCCGAGCGCGACGATGCGAAGTCCCCGGGGGGCCAATGGCGGCGGCGGCCCCAGCTCCGGGTGAGGCTGCATCACGACGACAGGACCCCGGCGGCCGTCAGCGCGGACATGATCGTCTCGGTCTCGGCGGCGGTGGCCGCAACGTGCGGCAGCCGCACCGCGGGGCAGGCCAGCATGCCGATGGCGTGCGCGGCGGCCTTGGCGGCGACTGCGCCCGGCAAGCGGGTCATGATGGCGTCCACGGCCGGTTGCAGCTGATGGTGCCACCGCGCCGCCTCGGCGGTGTCCCCGCGACCGAACGCATCGATGAGCTCTCGGTAGCACGGGGACGTGACATGAGTGGTAACGCCGACCACCCCGGCACCCCCGAGGGCGAGATGAGGCAGCGTCATCGCGTCGTCACCGGAGTACCAGGCAAGGTCCGTCGCGGCCTGTACCCGCGTGGCGGCTGACAGGTCCCCCTTGGCGTCCTTCATCGCGACCACGCGGGGATGCGCAGCGAGGGCGATGGTCGTCTCGGTGCTGAACTCGACGGCGCTGCGGCCAGGGATGTCGTAGAGCATCACCGGCAGGCCGGTGGCGTCGGCGATGGCGCGGACGTGCGCGAGCAGGCCGGCCTGGGTCGGCTTGGAGTAGTACGGCGCCACCACGAGCACGCCGTGGGCTCCCGCCTTCTCCGCGGACCGGGCCAGCTCGATGCTATGCGCGGTGTCGTTGGTCCCCACGCCGGCCACGACCTGGCAGCGGCTCCCGACGGCGTCGAGCACCGCACGCAGCAGCGCGTCCTTCTCGGCGTCAGTGGTCGTGGGCGCCTCGCCGGTCGTGCCGCTGATGACCAGGCCGTCATTGCCGTCGGCGACCAGCCGCTCGGCCAGCGAGCCGGCCCCGGTCAGATCGATCGAGGCGTCACCGCGCATGGGGGTCACCATGGCCGTGAGCAAGGCGCCGAAGGGACGAAGCGACATGCCCGGAGGGTACCCGCGAGCGGTCAGGGAGCGACCCGGCCCGCGGCGACGAACGCCCCGTGAGTCAGTGGCATCAGACCTGACCACAGCCGTTCCATCTGCTCGGCCACCATCTCGATCTCGCGCTGAGGGTAGGACGGGAACGTGGAGTCGGGGCTGATCGTGCGCAGCGACAACACGTTCATCAGCGAGCGAGCGTTGATCGTTACGTACATCGACGAGTAGATCGTCACCGGCAGCACCATGCGGGCCACCTCGCGGGCGATCCCGGCCGCCAGCATCTCCTCGTACGCAGCGTAGGCGTCGCGGCAGACCCGTTGCGTGCTCGCGGTGACCAGGGCGTGCTGCTCCAGTGTGCCGGCCACGAAGGTGTAAGCGCCCGGCCTGCCCTCCTGGCGCAGCTTGCGGTCCGGACCGGGGACGTAGAACGTCGGCCGGAGCTGACGGTAGCGGCCGGACTCCTCGTTGTAGGAGGCGATCCGGTGGCGCATGAACTCACGGAAGACGAAGATCGGCGCGCTGACGTAGAAGGTCATGACGGCATGCTCGAAGGGGCTGCCGTGCCGGTCACGCATCAGGAACCTGATGAGGCCCGCGGCGCCGGCCGGGTCGGCGTCGACATCTTCCAGGCTGGCCTCGCCCTTCGTCGAGACCCGCGCGGCGAAGGCGATGTCGGCGTCGCGGGCGCTGTGCTTGACGAGCTCGACATCGACGTCGGATCGGAAGATCACCTCGGTCGTGGGACCCGACGCCGAGGGCAGCTGGATGGTCGCGCTCATCCCTGGAGAGTAGTGAGGGAGACTGGGCAACCGTGACCGGCCGAGCAGACGCCCGAGATGTCCTGTCCGAGACCTTCGGGGCGGTGCTGTTCGACATGGACGGCACGCTGCTGGACTCCCTGGCCCCCGTGGTGCGGTCGTGGACCCGGTGGGCGGCGGAGTACGGCGTGTCGCTGCAGGAGCTGCGCAACACCCCCACCCATGGTCGCCCGGCCCGTGACATCGTCGCCGACTTCGTGCCCGCGCAGCAGGTCGATGCCGCCTACGACCGCATCGTCGACTTGGAGATCGCCGACACCGATGGCTGCGTGCCGTTGCCGGGGGCCCTCGCGGCGCTGGTGGCGACCGGTGCCCGCAGTGCCGTCGTGACGTCCTGCTCGGCGCCGCTCGCGGCGGCCCGGCTCCGCGCGGCCGGCATCCCGACCCCGGCGGTGGTGGTCACAGCCGACGACGTCAGTCGCGGCAAGCCCGATGCGGAGCCGTTCCTGCTTGCCGCGAAGCTGCTGGGGGTGGAGCCGGCGGCGTGCCTCGTCGTCGAGGACGCACCTGCCGGGCTGGCCGCCGCCGCGGCCGCCGGCTGCGCGGCCCTCGCGCTGACGACCACGCACACCGCCGACGAGCTGAGCGCCGACCTGGTGGTGGCCACGCTGGCCGACGTCACCCTGCTCGCCGCCCCCGACGGCCTGCGCGTGCGCCGCTACCTCTCACCGTAGCCACGCCCCACCCCAGTGATCATGGACGACATGCTCTGCGACCCTCCGTGTCACAGCGATCTGGCCATGATCACGGGAATCTGTGAGGGGGTGGTCAGTGCTTGAAGTCTCCGACGTAGTGCTCGAAGACGAGGCCGAGCACCATCAGACCGAAGGTGGCCAAGCCGAGGATGAACAGCCACGGCCCGATGGCGAAGCCGACGAACATGACCGCGGCCCCACCGGCGGCGCCGATCGGCCAGAAGCTGCGGGGGTTGAAGAAGCCCAGCTCACCCGCACCGTCGGCGACCTCGGCCGAACCGTTGTCCTCCGGGCGCGGGTCGATTCGCTGACCGACGAGGAAGAAGTACAACCCGACCATCGCCGACAGGCCACCGGTGAGCAGCAGCGCCGCGAACCCGACCGGTTCCTCCCACTGGTTGAGCAGGCCGTAGACGAAGGCCAGCGGGACGAAGAAGAAGGTACCCGAGCCGAAAACCCACGTCTCGATCTTCACTGCTGACTCCCGCGGTCGTGTCGACGGCTCATTGGTGCCTGCCGGTGGCGGTGCCCCCGATGTCGGATTGGCCGAAGATCTGGTCCAGCGCGCCCTGATCGGCCTTGGCCTGCTGAGCGGCCGCGACCTCCGGGTGATGCAGGTCGAAGGCCGGGCGCTCGGAGCGGATCCGCGGCAGCGCATTGAAGTTGTGCCGCGGCGGCGGGCAGCTGGTGGCCCACTCCAGTGAGGCACCCCAGCCCCATGGGTCATCGACCGTCACCCGCGGCGCACGGGTCGCGGTGATGTAGACATTCCACAGGAACGGAATGGTGGCGGCGCCCAGCAAGAACGCCCCGACCGTCGACACCTCGTTGAGCAGGGTGAAACCGTCGGAGGTCTGGTAGTCGACGTAGCGGCGAGGCATGCCGTCGACACCGAGCCAGTGCTGGATGAGGAAGGTCGCGTGGAAACCGACGAACGTCATCCAGAAGTGGATCTTGCCGAGCCGCTCGTCGAGCATCTTGCCGGTCATCTTCGGCCACCAGAAGTAGAAGCCGGCGAACATGGCGAACACGACGGTGCCGAAGACGACGTAATGGAAGTGGGCGACGACGAAGTAGGTGTCGGACAAGTGGAAGTCAAGGGGCGGCGCGGCCAGGATGACTCCGGTCAGACCACCGAAGAGGAAAGTGATGAGGAAGCCGATCGCCCACATCATCGGCGTCTCGAAGGTCACCGAGCCCCGCCACATGGTGCCGATCCAGTTGAAGAACTTCACCCCGGTGGGCACTGCGATGAGCATGGTCAGGAAGGCGAAGAAGGGCAGCAGCACCGCCCCGGTGACGTACATGTGGTGACCCCACACACCTACCGACAGGCCGGCGATCGCGATCGTGGCGAAGACGACGCCCTTGTAGCCGAACAGCGGTTTGCGGCTGAATACCGGCAGCACCTCGCTGATGATCCCGAAGAACGGCAACGCGATGATGTAGACCTCGGGGTGACCGAAGAACCAGAAGAGGTGCTGCCAGAGAATGGCCCCACCGTTCTCCGGATCGAAGACCACGGCGCCCAGTTGCCGGTCGGCGCCCAGCACCAGCAGCGATGCCGCCAGGATGGGGAAAGCCATGAGTACCAGGACGCTGGTGATCAGCGCGTTCCAGGTGAAGATCGGCATCCGGAACATGGTCATGCCGGGTGCCCGCATGCAGACGATCGTCGTCACGAAATTGACGGCACCCAGAATCGTCCCGAAACCGGCCAACGCCAGTCCGAAGATCCAGAAGTCACCGCCGAGACCCGGTGAATAGGCCTCCGACGACAGCGGCGTGTAGGCGGTCCAGCCGAAGGCCGCCGCACCACCCGGCAGCAGGAAGGCCGATACCGCGATGAGCCCGCCGAAGAGGTACAGCCAATAGGCGAAGGCGTTGAGCCGGGGGAAGGCGACGTCGGGCGAGCCGATCTGCAGCGGTACCAGCACGTTGGCGAAGCCAGCGAACAGCGGCGTCGCGAACAGCAACAGCATGATCGTGCCGTGCATCGTGAACAGCTGGTTGTACGCCTCGTTGCTGGCCAGGATCTGCCGGCCCGGGTTGAACAGCTCGGCGCGCATCACGAGCGCCATGAGCCCGCCGATGAGGAAGAACACGAACGAGGAGATGAGGTACAGGTAGCCGATCTTCTTGTGATCTGTGGTGGTCAGCCAATCGGCGATGATCTTGCCGCGGTTGTTGACGGCACCACTGGGCAGGTACAGGCCTGCCGGCAAGGACGGCGACGGTGGCGCCTCAGGTGCTGCAGTCCGCTCGAACCGCCCTGGCACTGCTGCGTCGGTCGCCATCAGTTACCGCCTCCCTCGTTGCCTCGACCTGTCACGCCGCCGCCGACGTAACCGGGCACCAGGCCCTCGCGGCTCAGCTCCACCGACAGCTGACCGGTCTGCCCCGCCGCTTCCAGCTCAGCGATGTGAGCGTCGAACTCCTCACGCGAGACCACCCGGACCGTGAACAGCATCTCAGCGTGGTTCTCGCCGCACAATTCGGCGCAGCGTCCGGCGAACGTCCCTTCGCGGGTCGGCGTTACCCGGAACTGATTCTCGCGGCCGGGGATGTTGTCCATCTTGAACAACCAGGCCGGCACGAAGAACGAGTGGTTGACGTCACGGGCGTACAGGTGGAACTCCACCCGTTCGTTGACCGGCAACCACAACTGCGGCAGCCGGTCCTCGACCCCCGGCGCCTGCAGCTGCGCCTGGCGGCCGGTGACGTAGACGTCTTCCTCGACGTAATTGAAGTCCCAGGACCACTGCTTGCCGATGACCTCGACGGTGTGCTGCGCCGCACCGCCGTCGGCGTCGTCCATGCTGAGGATGGCTGCCTGGTCACGTGCGGTGAAGTAGAACAGCACCGAGACCATGACCAGCGGTACCACGGTATATGTGATCTCCAAGGGGACGTGATAGCGGATCTGCCGCGGCGCCGGGTCGTCCGAGCGACGCCTGCGATAGGCGATCACGACCCAGATGGTCAGGCCCCAGACCAGCACACCGACCGCGAGGGCCGCGACCCACGACCCGTTCCACAGATCGGTGATGCGCTGCGTCTGGTCCGTCGCGCCGGTGCTCGCCTCCGGCAGGTACCCACGCTGCAGGGTGTCCGCCGAGCACCCACTCAGGACGAGGGCGGCGACGGCTGCCAGGACAGCTGGGACGACGCCTCGACGCCGGAGGCGATCTCTGGAGTTGGGGCCCACGCTTCGACGATAGCGGTCGTGATTCGCGTTACCGCGGCGACCCGGCGGGGTGCCTGCCGGGATCACGAGCAGCCGCCGCCCACGGTCAGGGAGTGAGCAGGCTCACCAGGTCGGGGCGGTTCGGCAAGACCCTGCCCAGGACCGCGGGGGGCGAGCCGAAAGCCGATGGCGCCGGGGCATCCAGCGCGGCTGCCAGCAGTTGCAGATAGTGGTCACGACGGACCTCGCGCACCCCCAGGGTCGCCAGGTGATCGGTGCGCCACTGCACATCGACGATCCGCCGGTCGTCATCGCCGGCAGCGCAGATCTCGGCAAGGGCGACCACGGCCACTTTGCTCGCTCCGGTCACGCGGCGGAACTTGCTCTCGGCCGCGAACAGGCCACCGAGGCTGATCCCGAACAGCCCACCGACCAGGACACCGTCCTGCCACACCTCGACCGAGTGGGCGATACCTGCATCGAAAAGGTCCCGGTAGGCCCGCGCATAGCTCGCCGTGATCCACCGGCCGGGGCGCGACGGGTCCGCGCACCCCTCGACCACGTCGTCGAAGGCGGTGTCGATCGAGACGTCGAATCGGCGGCGCTCGCGGCGCAACGAGCGCGACTCGTGACATTCGGCGGGGCGCAGCACACCCCGGGGGTCAGGAGAGAACCACCCGACGGGCCCGGCGCCCCGGGGCCCCAGGCCCATCGGGAACGCGCCAGCCACGTAACCGGCCAACAGGTGGGCACTGTCCAGCCGTCCGCCGGTGGCGATCAAGTCCTCACCGGCGGGAGCGCGATGGACCCGGGTCTTCAGCGCCTGCCGCAAACGAAGGGTCTGATCGCGACGACTCACACCACAGAGAGTGGCGGTTGGTGGGCGCCTGGTCCAGCCGTTCCGGAGATATTCACCCCAGGGTGCCCAAGACGTAACGCTGAGCGATCAGCCGTCTCCGGTTCATGCCGAGATGTCGCCAGGTCGGGTGAGCGGCCGTCGATACCGACGCCCGGAAGCGGCTCAGTGGAAGGAGTCCCCGCAGGCGCACGAACCGCCCGCGTTGGGGTTGTCGATGCTGAATCCCTGCTTCTCGATCGTGTCCGCAAAGTCGATCGTGGCGCCGTCGAGGTAGGGAACGCTCATCCGGTCGACGACCAGCTGCACGTCATCGAAGGCCCTCACGGCGTCGCCGTCGAGCTGCCGATCGTCGAAGTACAGCTGGTACACAAGGCCGGAGCAGCCGCCCGGCTGCACCTGAATCCGCAGCCGTAGGTCATCCCGGCCCTCCTGGGCAAGCAGCGAGCGGACCTTGCCCTTGGCGACATCGGTGAGGGTGACACCATGGTCGGCCAGCTCGGCGGTGCTCGGTCCCTGCTCTGTCACGGTGTCGGTCATGGTGCCTCCAGTGGGTGCGCTGCTGTATGTATCGGGTCTGTGACTACCGGTGTGAACGCCGGGCAGGAGCTCGACTGTTCCCCGTGTTCCCAGCCTACGTCGGCTCCGCGGGATCGCCGAGCCGCCGGGGCGACCACGTGACAGCGACCCGTGCCGCCCGCTCAACCAGGGTACCGACCGGGTCCGACAGCGCGTCGGTCAGCGTGACCGTTCCGGTGACGACCCCATAGGCGGCGTCAATCCCCGCTGTCGCCAACTCACGTCGGCCCAGCGAGACCTGACCCGCGATGACCACCACCGGCCTACCGGTGCGCAATCCCGCGCGGGCCACGGCGGTCACGACCTTGCCGCGCAGACTCTGCCAGTCGAAGCTCCCCTCCCCGGTCACCAGCAGGTCCGCCCCCGCCGCAAGCGCCTCCAGGCCCAGGGCGTCGGCGACCACCTGGGCGCCGGGTTCGCGGACACCTCCCAAGGCCAGCAGCGCGAACCCGATTCCTCCCGCTGCGCCTGCGCCCGGGGCGTCGACCAAGCGCTCGGGTCGTTGGACCCCTGACCGACCTGCCTCGGCGACAACCTCGGCGGCCCAGGCCGTCATGGCAGCCTCCAGGCCGGCCACCTGCTCCGGTATCGCCCCTTTCTGCCGGGCGAACCCCAGGCTCGCGCCCTGCGGTCCCAGCAGGGGCGAATCCACATCGCTGGCCACCACGAGGTCGATGTCGCGCAGTTGCTCCCGACCCGGATCGAAC
>ENA-ORBV01001869-ORBV01001869.1-microbial-mat-metagenome-genome-assembly--contig:-NODE-1869-length-45609-cov-14.978323_pt1 | contig 45609 bp, 39 predicted proteins | sample MGYA00237777_ERZ505514 | MGnify/ENA primary metagenome ERZ505514 (study PRJEB26160, sample SAMN06269048) | microbial mat metagenome | isolation source: Oligotrophic lake microbial mat | place... | reverse complement strand
CAATCTGGCTCAAAAGGTTAGGTTGTATATCCATCGAACCGCCGTGTACGAGGCCCGTACGCACGGTGGTGTGAGAGCCTCTCCCCGTCAGCTTAACGGCTGGCGGGGCGGGCTACTCGATTGGCAACTGGCTTTTCTTCATACTATCAATTCAATTTCATAACAACCGAAGAAGTCAGATAAGGATTATCAAAATCAATAATGTCGCCAGCATTTTTTCCGGGAATTGGAAATAATCTTGCCGATAACGCTTTGTTGAAATATTTAATCGATAAAGATGCTACATCTCTGTATATTCCTTCAATCGTTTCTTTCGAGATATCTCCCGCAACAGGAATAACATCTAAACCAGTTCCTGAAACAGACGAGAACAACAACAATTCCTCAACAGTATAGTTATCTTCCATTGCTCTTTTCGCTAAAACCATATCCTCAATTATAGGAAGCATCAGTCCTGAATAACCACAAGATTTTACGTCTAAATTTTTGATGACCTTTGTAATTATCGAGCAAGCACTCAAAGTGGTTGGACTGCCAAATGGTTTGCCAGTCAAAGTCTCAATTGCTTGCCCAATACTTGCGTCCAAACCAGGTGCAGGTGAAGTGTCAATTCCGTCATAGTTCCAATCAGAAGTTTGTAAAGTTTGACCTAAAATTTCAATTGGTTTAAATTGTTTGTTCAATTCGTTTTTTAGATTGACTTCTGCGTTCTCCCAATCAGATTTTTCAAATACTTTAGTAATGAGATTGGGATATTCCAATCCAATAGCAAAACTGTTTTTTCCTTTATGATATGCGGCAGGAAAAAAGGGTATTCCGTCTGGACAATTTGCAGAAGCAGTAAATCTAAAATTCGCTTCGCCACCCTTACTGTTCTTGGATAGTGCAATACATATTTCAGATGCTGTTTTAATTGTCTTATGATGTATTCCGAGACTTTCTGAAGAAATAGGAACACTAAAATTTATGTTAGAAGTCTCTTTAATTAATTCTACTGCCCATTCAGCAAGTTTTTCATCATATTGATTGCCAGATATCAATTCGCCAACAGATAGACTTATACTATTTTGAACCAATATTTTGTCAATTGCTTTGAGCTGTTTTATTGTATGTACAGTTGGCTTATCAGTGACTAATTCGTGTAAGTTCTGTGTAGAAATTCTTATGTCCTGCACTTCGTAACCATTGTTGATGTATATTTTTTTGGCTTTTTCTAAAAAAGTGATTGCCTTATTTATTGAATTTAAATCATCCAGGTTTTCTAAAGTTATACCTGCTGTAATTGTCCTAATTCTAAAATCAAAAGTTTGATTTGGCTTATTAGCACTAATTAGCAAAAACGAAATAATTGAAAGGAATAATAGTTTAGTTTTTTTCATAGTTCTGGTTTTTTTCAGCTTGTTGCCAACAATTCGATTAAAGAGCACGCTGCTAGTGGTTCAATTTCCTTTATATCAGCTTTGTACGCCTCTTCTATTGCACTTTAATCGTCATAAACGGAAATAAACGAAGGTGGAGCGCTTTTAGCGAGTGTCTTTTATTTTTTTTTGGAAGGGATTGTTAATCCCATTTTATAAAAATACATTAAACGTTGGCAACCGCAAAGTAAAAGAGCATCTCAGCTCTTATCGGTAGTGTGTTTAGCCCCTTAAAAAATCAGACTCAGTTATTGTGCGGGTGCTATTGCATTTAGAACGATAAGTTAAGTGCAAGATTTACTTACTTACCATCATGGCAACAACAAGAGTCAGTTACGATGCCAGTTTCAAAGCAAAAGCTGTAGAACTGAGACAAGTTCGGGGCAATGCAGTAACCGCCACCCGTTTCTGAAAATGCCAACTTATTCTGAAAAATGCTTGCTGGAAGCCACTCTTAGTTTGAAACTCTTTATCAACAGGCTAGCGCAACATTTTAACGAAGCACCCCCACCCCCCAAAACACCCAGCCCAGCACTAGCGCCACACCGCCAATAGGAGTTACCGGTCCTAAAAAGCTCAAGTCCCCCCCGGCAGCGTTCGCCAACGCCATCGCATACAGCGAGCCCGAGAACAGCCCGATTCCCACCACAAATGCGATGACGGCCCGCCGCCACCAGCGCGGGGCGCACAGGGGCGCGGTCAAGACAGCCACCGCAAGGGCCAGCGTGTGGAGGAAATGGTACAACACGCCAGTTTGGTAAGCGGAAAGCATACTCGCGCTAATGGGCGTCTGCTCCAGGCTGTGGGCGCCAAAAGCGCCCAGCAGCACGGCTGCGGCACCGGAAAAGGCCGCCAGCCGGAGCCAGCGTTGTTGTACAGTTTTGGATACATCCATGAGACGGGCAGTTTTGGGCAAAGGGGCCATTCCCGAGGGGGATTCCCCTAAGTTTGCAAAGCTATTACCGGGTTCATGAAGAAAACGTACTGGATTATTACCGCGCTCTTGTTGCTGGGCGGGGTGGGGGTGTTTGGCGGGTATCGCTTTTTGCAGCAGCAGGTGCAACCGCTGTCGCCGGAGGGTGCACTGCCGCCAGAGGCGCTGTTCATGCTGGACATGCCGGATTGGCAGCAGGTCATTAGGCTCACCGGGCAAGCGCGCGCTGCCACAGCGTCTGAACAAGAACAGGCCAGCGGCGAGGCTACTGAATCCGAAGAAATTAGCCCCATGCGCTCGGCGCTGGATCAAACGGGCTTAATGCGCAGCTTGCGCGAGGCGACGCAGCCCTGGGGGCTTAACCCACTGACCGCGGCGGGGTCCGGTCAAGCGGCCCAACGCAACAATGCTGTGGCTACTGCAACCGCCGCGCAGATCAACGACACCCCTTCGCCCGAAAAACTGGCCCCCAACGGCATGGCGCGTCCGGAGGGCAAGGCGCTGCTGGCCGGTGCGTACATCACGGGTGCGGGCAGCATTGACCTGATTCTGGTCATGCGCGATAAGCAGAAGGTGCCGCGGTCGCGGCAGGCGTTTGAGAAGTACGAGGGAATTACCCTGTACCAGAGCGAGGTTCGGGGTAAAACATGGTATGAGTTTCGGCACCGCGGCTTGCGCGTGGGCAGTTACAGCCGGGTGCTGCTGGAAGATGCCATCCGCTATGCGCTGGGCAAGAGCAAGAGCGAGCCGCAGCCTGGGCTGGAGCGGCTGCGCACACTGGCCGGCAAGGGCGCGGAGCCGACGCTGTACCTGAACCTGCCCGAGCTGGCAGCGTTCCTGGGCATGTTCGTGCAGCCGGAGTACGCCGCGGCGCTGCAGGGTTTTGGCGATTTTTGCGGCTGGCTGGCGCTGGATTTGCAGGTCAAGGGCAGTTCGCTGATTCTGGGTGGCTATGCCGCGCCGGGTCAAAGCGATCAGTTGGCGCGCTTCAGCAGGCAGGACACGGCGCTCATTCAGGTCGAAAAGGTCTTGCCCCTGAACACCGGTTTGCTGTGGCGCATGGGCGGCGAAGCGGGGTCGCTGTTCCGCCCCGATTTTTTGAAAGCGACGGAAGGGCTGGGCGATCCCTGGCTCGAGTTTCAGGGGGGCGAATGGGCGTATGCGCTGATCGAGACGCTGAGTGATTCGCCGGAGCGCGCGGCCTTGTTCGCGCTGCGCTTGAGCGACGTGCCGGCGGCGGAGGCCCACCTGGCCAGCATTAGCATTGAAGATGGAAAAATCGGCACGCTTACCGTGCGGCGGCTCAACGGCACCGATCCGGTCGTTAGCCAGCGCTTTGGGCGTTCGCTGACCACGTTTGACCAGAGCTGGTTTGTGTTTGTGGATCGCTACGTGCTCCTGGCTCCGGAGCGCGCCACGTTGGAGCACGCGGCCGATCAATACGCGCAAAGCCAGACGCTGCACCAGGACCAGGGCTACCTGGCTTTTCGGCAGCGGCTGTTACCGTCGGCCAACGCCTATTTGTATCTGAGCATGCCCGGGCTGATTCCGCTGGCGCAAAACCTGGCGTCTGATCGCGCCCGCGACTCCCTTCGGCAAGGCATGGAGTTGCTGCAAGGTTTTCAGCCCTTCGCCCTGCAATTTGACCGCTACCGCGACCTGTTTCTGACCAGCGGCTTTTTGGATTACGGCGCTCGTTCGCGCAGCGGCGAGCAGCAGCTTTGGGCCTTGCAACTGGACACGCTGCTGGCCAGCGCACCGCGTGTGGTCACCGATCACCGCGACGGCAAAAGCGAGTGGCTGCTTGACGACCTGAACCACCAATTGTACTTGGTTGACCGCGGAGGAAAAATTCAGTGGAAGCGCCCGCTCGGCGAACCCATCCTGGGCGACGTGCAGCAAATTGACTACTACAAAAACGGCAAGTTCCAATATTTGTTTAATACTGCCAGTAAGCTTCACCTCATTGACCGCAACGGCCAAAACGTAGCGGATTTTCCCATCAACCTGACGGCGGGCGGAGGCGTAGGGGTTTCTGTGTTTGACTACGACAACAAACGCGACTACCGCATTTTCGTCGGCGGCGCGCAAGAGAACATCTATGGCTATTACGCAACCGGCAAACCGCTGCCCGGCTGGAGCCCCATGAAAAAAGCCGGGCCGCTGGCGCAACCCATCATCCACGCCGTCCAGACCGACCGCGATTTCCTGGTGCTGGTCAGCCGCGCCGGCAAGGTCAGTTTCAAAGACCGCAAGGGCGACGACCGCTTCCCCGCCGTTAAGCTCGACGCGCCACTGCTTGGTCCGCTCGTAGTGGACCGCGGCGGTCCGGAACCGCTGCTCATCGGCTGCGACACGCTCGGCAACCTGGTCCGCATTAGTTTCGGCGGCTTGCTGGAGCGCCTTCCCATGCCCAACGTTCGGGGCAATAGCCTCTTCGCGCTGCGCGACCTCAACGGCTCGGGCCCCGCCGAGGTGCTGCTCGTGACGGGTAACACGCTTGTAGCCCGCGACTTGCGCGGTCAGCAGCTCTGGTTCGCAACCTTGCCCGACGACGGCCCCCACATCTGGGGCGCTACCGCCGACCAGCGTATAGTGGTGATATGGTCGCCGCTGAGCAGCGAATGGAATGCCTTCGACGCATTTGGCGCGCCACTTCCCGGTTTTCCTATGTCAGGCGAAGGGCCTTTTACCATTGCACCGCTCTCCGGCGCTGACGAGCGGTTGCTGCTGGGCGCGCGGGGTTCCAGGGTTATTGCGCGAAAGTTGGAGTGAAGGGGGGCGTATGAAAGCAATCCTTGAACTTTCACAAAAAACCATAACCCTTGAACGGAACGAGTTTCTCAAGGTCAAGGGAAGTATAGACACGAATGTTTACTATGTGGATAGTGGAAGTTTGCGAGCTTTTGTCTTGGATGATTATGAAGAGCAGACCATTCGTTTTGGCTATCAGGACAACTTCATTGCAAGCCTGGATTCGTTCTTGACCGGCAAGCCTTCCGAACTTTTTATCCAGGCCATCAAAAGGACCGTAGTAAAAGTTATTAGCAGAAAGCAGATGGACAGCTTTTTGCAGGCAGATGCGAACAGGAAGGTTTGGATAGAGGTCTTGGAGAATCTTGTTAGTCAGCAAATAGAGCGCGAAATTGATCTTTTAACAAATTCGCCCAGGGAGCGGTATCTGCGTGTGCTCAACCGAAGTCCCCAGCTTTTCCAGGAAGTGCCCAACCGGTACATTGCCAATTACCTCAGAATGAGTCCGGAGACCTTGTCCCGGCTAAAAAAGGTAAAGAGCTAAAAGTCTTGACTTCGATCAAGATTTGCGGTTCCGGTTTTTTTGACTTTTGCATAAATTAACAAATTATGCCAACAGAGAAGCTGATACAATTGCTCCTGGAACAAACCCGGAAAATCCTTAATCAAGCGGAGAAACTGAAGGACCAAGACTTGGTTTCCCTGACCTGGAGAGAAGCCCCAACGTCATGGAATATCCTGGAGTGTCTGGAGCATCTGAACTTATACGGTCATTTTTACTTGCCGCAGATTGAAAGCAAAATCGCTCAATCCACAACCAAACCAGAGGCTGAATTCAGGAGTGGATTCCTGGGGAACTACTTTGCCCAAACCATGTTGCCCAAGGAGAAGTTGAATAAAATGAGCACTTTCAAAAATAAAAATCCATTGAATGCCAACCTGGATAAAAGCGTTATTGACGAGTTTATCCATCAGCAAATCAAGTTGCTGGACTTGTTGAACAAGGCCAGAACGGTAAGCTTAAACAAGGTAAAAATTGAGACCACCCTCTCCCGTTTTTTGAGGTTGAAGTTGGGCGACACGTTTCCGTTCCTCATCAACCATATGATCAGGCATTTCCAGCAAATTGATCGGATCCAGGCTAAAAGGAAGGCAGCCTGATCAGCACAACACCGGTTCCAACCCACTCAGGTTCCAGTCAATAGGCTGCTGTCCTCGCTCAACCAGGTATTCGTTGGCTTTAGAAAAATGCCGGCACCCAAAGAAACCTTTGTTAGCCGAAAAAGGGGACGGGTGAACCGATTGCAGCACCAGGTGCTTGCTCTGGTCAATCAGGGCTAGTTTTTGCTGGGCAAATTTTCCCCAGAGCATGAACACTACACCCTCGCGCCACTCGCTGAGCCGTTGAATAGCGGCATCGGTAAAGGTCATCCAGCCGATGTTGGCATGCGAGGCCGGTTGGCTCGCCCGCACCGTTAACACGGCATTGACCAACAAAACTCCTTGTCTGGCCCAGCCTTCCAGGTTTCCCGAAACGGGAATGGGAGCGCCGGTGTCATCGCGAACTTCCTTAAATATGTTGCGCAGCGATGGCGGGTGTCCGACGCCTTGCGGCACAGAAAAACTCAACCCGTGCGCTTGCCCTGGTCCATGGTAGGGATCCTGGCCTAAAATAACCACCCGAACCGTGTCAAAGGGCGCAGCATCAAATGCTTTAAAAATGGAAACCGCCGGGGGATACACCTCTTGTCCATTTCTTTTCTCATCCATAAGATAAGATTTAATCTGAATAAAATAAGGTTTGGTAAACTCCTCTGACAATGCGGCTTTCCAGCCGGTTTCTAAGTGGGGTTCAATGCGGACTTGATTAGTGTTTTTTTCAAACATATAAATAAATATGTTTACTTTAATAAATATTATTCTTTAATCTCAATCTCTTTCACTGGTTTAACCGCCTGCCAAGGTAGCGCGGCAATTGCCTGGCGATACGCTTCCCAATCGTCACGGAAGAATCTGTTTATCCGGTCAAGGATGCGGCGGGTTCTAAGTTCAAGGTCATTGAGCGCCTGTTGCGCGTTGGGCGAGGGCGTTTCGCCCGAAGTAAGCAGGAAGTAACTTTGGTATTGCAGGTCATTGAGCCGCTCTTTGCCGTCAATGCCTTTGAAGTCTTTGGGGGTGATGATGAGCGCTTGCAGCGAGAGGATGCTGTCGCGCAGCATTTTTTCTGTTTTGTCCAGGGGCTTGAGGACGGTATCTGGGAGGTACTCCAGATTGCCTTTCATACGATCCATGGTTTCCAGCGCCTGCAGCATCTCCAGGTTGGCTTTGAAAGTGGCATTAACGTTGCGGTCGAAGCGATCGCGGGCGAGCCCGGCCTGCCTCAAGGCAGCGGCATCGAAGTTCCGGCGTGGGTCGGGCAACACGGTCACAAAGGCGGAGTCAGTGTACGTCAGCCAGGTGGCTTGAATCCGGTAGCGACCGGGCAGCACGGCGCGGCCCGATGACTCGTCGGCTTTTTTGTCCGGTTTGGTGTGCGATGGGTAACGGGGACCGCGTTCGCTGAGGTCCCAGGTGCGGCGCACGAAACCGGTATCAGCTTTAACCGAGAACTTGCGCAGGGTGTCGCCGTTTTCGTAGAATACGACAAACCAAATTTTCTCTGAATCGGTTTTGGGTTTGCTCTCTTCTGCTTTGGCATCAATTGCCTTGCTGCCTTCTGCCTTGCTTTCTTTTGCTTTGCTGCCTTCTGGTTTGATGCCTTCTGCCTGGCTGTCTGCAGGTTTGGCTTCTTCTGCCTTGCTGTCGGACTTCGTGGCATCAGCAGCCCCGGCCTCCTCTGGCTTTTTGGGCTTCTCAAAACCCGCAGGGTACAGCCAAAGGGTTAGGCGAGCACCGCGTGGTCTGTTTTGACCTCTGAAGCCGGCATCGCCATCAAAGCGAACGCCAGGGGCCGGAATGTAAGCCGCCAGGTGGGCGTCCGGGATGGGAAACAGCGCGAAGGGTTTTTCTGTCAGCGCGCGGTCTCGGGACAAAGCGCGAAGGGGTTCCAGGTCATCGAGCACCCAAATCGCGCGACCGAAGGTGCCAACGACCAGGTCGCCTTCCCGCTCCTGCATAGCCAGGTCTTGCACAGGTACCGCCGGGAAGTCCCGCGACCAAAGCTGCCACTGCCCGCCACCGTCTGTGCTGAACCAAAGTCCGTTGTCCGTGCCCAGAAATAGCAGGTTGGGTTCGCGAACATCCTGCGCTACGCTCAGGACATGCCCTATTAGTTCGGTGCCGGTTGCCCCTGCACCGGCAATGCGCTTCCAGGTCTTTCCATAATCATCTGTACGGTAAGCATAAGCTTTCCAATCGTTGCGGCGATAGTTGTTCAGCACAACAAAGGCCTGCCCGGCGCTGTGTTTGGAGGGCAAAATCTGCGGAATCCACGAGCCCGCCGGTGCACCCGGAAGGCGTGCGCTCATTTCGGTCCAGGTTTGGCCGCCATCGCGCGTCAGGTGCAATTTGCCATCGTCGCTGCCGGTCCAAATAAGACCCCTTTCCACCGAACTGGGCGCAATGCAGAGCAGTGTCGTAAAATTCTCCGCGGTCGTGGCGTCAATGGTCAGGCCGCCGCTCAGCGCCTGCTTTTGCCGGGCGGTATCGTTGCTGGTCAGGTCCGGGCTCAGAATGGTCCAACTGCGCCCTTCGTCGGCGCTGTAATGCACAAATTGTGAACCGTAATACAGGCCATTCGGGTCGAAGGGATCCGTGGCCAGCGCAGCATTCCAGTTAAAGCGCAACGGAAATCCTTCGGGATGCACGGGTCGGATGTAGCGGGTTTGTCCAGTCTGGCGGTCATATTGGTTGAGGTTGCCCCCTTGCCACATGGCGTAGCCGTAGCGGTTGTTACCGGGATGGGGATGCACGTCAAAGCCGTCGCCAAAAAGTACCTCTTGCCAGTTGCTGTTGCGCAACCCGTCGCTTTGCCACAGGTACGAAGGTCCGGCCCAGGAGCCGTTGTCCTGCAATCCGCCGTAGATGCGGTAGGGCGTGTCGTTGTCTACCGATACATGGTAGAATTGGCCGAGTGGCAGATTCTCGACAAAGCGCCAGGAACGGCCGCGATCGTGGCTGATGGCCATGCCTCCATCGTTTCCGTCAATCATAAAATCCGGATTGTCCGGATGGATGTAAAAGGCGTGGTGATCCGGGTGAACGCCGGAATAGGGAACAATAACCTCCCAACTTTTACCCCCGTCTTCGGAGCGCGAAATCACGGAGTAGATGCTGTACACCCGGTTTTCATTTATGGGGTCAACATAGATTTCATGGTAGTAGAAGGGGCGGTTGCCAAAATCTTTGCTGGCCTGTTTAGTCCAGTGGTGCCCGCCATCGGTTGAGCGATAAAAACCGTTTTCTTTGGCCTCAACAATAGCATAAACTATGTTAGGTTCCGAAAGCGCGATGGCCACGCCAATGCGACCGAGGTCGGAATCTGGTAGGCCACTTTGTTTGTCGGCTGCCACATTTGTCCAGGTGTTTCCCCCATCATAGCTGAGGTACAAACCGGAGCCCTTTCCCCCGCTGGTAAAAAACCAGGGCTTGCGCCCGTATTCCCACATAGTTGCGATCAATTTGTTGGGATTGGTGGGATCTATGATCAGGTCGGCACAGCCCGTGCTGTCGTTAACAAAAAGAATGTTCTGCCAGGTAGCGCCGCCGTCGCGGGTGCGAAACACACCGCGGTCTGCGTTAGGTCCCCAGGCCGATCCGTGTGCGCCAACATAGATAGTATTAGGGTCGTTGGGATGCACCACAATGCGGTGTATGGTTCGGGTTTCTTCCAGCCCCATGCGCCTCCAGGTTTTCCCGGCATCCAGCGAGCGAAATATTCCGGCTCCGCTGTTCTGCGAGTTGCGGGGATTTCCCTCGCCGGTTCCCGCCCAAACCACATTGGGATTTTGCGGATCTATGGCCACCGCGCCGATAGCCTGGGTAGGTTGTTGGTCAAAAATAGGTTGCCACGCAATGCCGCCGCTGGTGGATTTCCACAAGCCGCCGGATGCCGTGCCCACATACATGATTGAAGGGTCTTCACGCACTACCGCAATGGACGTAACCCGACCGCTCATGCCCGCCGGTCCGATGGACCGAATGCCCAAGCCTTCCAGCCAGCGCTGGTCAGGCCCCAAACCGCCTAGAGCTTCAAGAGCCGCTGGCTGCTCTTTTTTGGCGTTTGCTTTAGCGCTTGTTTTTGATGAAGCGCCCTGATTTTGTGCCAGGACCTCGAAATCCGTTAGCGTAGAGGCGAGGAACACCATCAAAAGAAAGGCCGAGCTGGCTTTACGAAGCGATGGGCGAAAAAGACCGAGGAGGCGAGGATGAGGCATAGTAAGGAGCAGAATCGTGGCGTGTATAGAATCTGTGGGGCTTAAATCCGGCCTGTTAGCGAAAGCCCTAAGGCAAATGCCCGGAAATAAAATTCCCACGCTTCTAAAATACATCACACGGCGGTTCGCACAGGGCAAACACATTTTTCTGGCCGACATGTCCCCCGCAGATGGTTGATGCCCAAACCCCTGTGCATAGCCCTTTTTTTCCATGCCAATGGGCTATTATGCGTTGCGAAACACCTTGAAAATCAGCACCGTAAACGCCCTCATAGCCGTTGAGCAACCCCGGGTTTCTGAGCGGTTTTTAGCCCACCAGCTGCACTTGGATGCCTATGAATCTCCTGCCTAAACTGTTAGCCTTTTGCGCCGCCATCGGTGGCGTTCACCAAGCGTTGGATGCACAGACCATCATTCGCGTTATGGAACCCACGGGGCCAGGTTCAGCCTCGCTCGCGCTGCCCGGACGAACTGTCGCTCCCTTGCACCTGAGCCCTTCCCCCGGCTCTGCAACCCTGACGGGCGTAGCTTCCGGCGTCACGGTTTTTCCCAATCCGGCCAGCGAAGCCATTTCGATTGAACCCGTTTTGCCATCGCCCGGCTTTTTGCAGGGAGCATCGCTAGTCAATGCATTGGGTCAGGTGGTTGAATCGGCCATACCCCACACGTCTGACCAACTCATCATCGGCGTCGGACATCTGCCACGCGGTGCTTATCAACTGGTGGTTTTTACCACGGCTGGCATAACCACACATATGGTCAGTCTGATTTAATCAGGTTGATATTAAACGCACGCAATAACGCCCTCCAGCAACGTAATTACCATGCAGTCATCCAACCTCGATAACATTTTTTTCCGGTGCATGATTCCCCTTGCATTTTGGCGCACAACGCCCTATGCATGCCAGTTGCCCTCCCTACAAAAGGCCGATACCAAACCCCGAAACAACACAGAAAAATCGGGCATAAGACCCGCTATCCCTTCCTTTAAAATCATGAACATGAATTTTTCGAGAACCAGTTTGTATGCCGCAGCCTTTGTTATGGGTTGCTTATCGTTAAACAGCGCTGCTACCGCTCAAGTGCGTGTCGTAGGGGAGGCTCCCGGCAGCTCCAGCGCCACCTCAACCACCCGTCCGCCCTATTACAGCTCCGCAACCCCCGGTGGATCAGGCAGCTCCGGCAGCACCCGTCCGCCCTATTACAGCTCCGCAACCCCCGGTGGATCAGGCAGCTCCGGTGGAACGGAATACACCCGCCCTGGCTACGTTGCTTCCGCTTCGCCCGTTGTTGGCCAGCAAGATCCCGCGCTGCAGATTGGCGTCTATCCAAACCCTGCAACAGAACTGCTTTACGTTGAAATTAGCGGGCTGCGTCCGGATGAAAGCGTACACATCAACCTGTTCAACGAGCGCGGAACCCGCTTTAGCGTGCCCATGGTGCGCGGCGGCGAAAGCGTCCGCATCGAAGTAGGCAACCTGCCCCGTGGCGCCTACCGCATTCAAGTCATCACCAGCAGGAGCGAAGTGATTAGAAACATTCAGTTGATCTGATTCCTGCTGTTTAAAGCATTCTTTTTCTCAAAATCCCTTTTTCTAATCCGCAGTGTCCAAGGGGGCATTGCGGATTTTTTTGCGTTTAAAGAGCCTAAATGCCGCTGTTGTACCCCCATTTTTCGGGCGAAGGGCTTCCGGTACCCGCCGCCACTGCTCCAAATATTCCTTAAATTTGCGCTTATCCGGTCGCGTAGCTCAGATGGATAGAGCATCTGCCTTCTAAGCAGACGGTCACAGGTTCGAGTCCTGTCGCGATCACAAAACGGTCCTTAGCGCTTTTTACTGCCCCGTTTGCCGCGGGTTCTCCAGAGCGGCCTGTGCTGCAGCCAGTCGGGCAATGGGTACCCGGAATGGCGAGCAACTGACATAGTCCATACCAATGCGGTGAAAGAATTTTACGCTCTCCGGATCGCCGCCGTGTTCCCCGCAAATACCCACTTTCAAGCCAGGTTTGTTTTCGCGGCCCCGTTCAATGCCAGCGCGAACCAATTGCCCGATTCCGTCCTGGTCCAGTGTTTGAAAGGGGTCATCCGGCAAAATCTTCAAGTCCAGGTATTTAGGAAGAAACCCGCCAATGTCATCCCTGCTGAAGCCAAAACTCATTTGCGTTAGGTCGTTGGTGCCAAAGCTGAAAAAATCAGCCACTTTGGCCATGAAGTCTGCCCGAAGTGCCGCCCTCGGGGTCTCAATCATGGTTCCAAACAAATAAGGAATTTTGCGCAAGCGCAACTTCGTGCAAACTTCCTTGTAGACCTGATCTACGATCGCTTTTTGGTGCCTCAATTCGTGGGCGATAACTGTTACCGGAATCATGATTTCGGGGAATGGTTTTTGGCCTGCTTTGAGCAACTCTCCGGTAGCTTCAAAAATTGCGCGCACTTGCATCTCGGTTATTTCCGGGTAGCTAATGCCCAGCCGGACACCCCGGTGCCCGAGCATCGGATTGTTTTCGTGAAGCGCCAATACTCGCCTGTTGAGCATGCTCATGGTAATGCCTAGTTCCTTGCTGAGTTGCTTGAGTTTTTCTTTGTCATGAGGCACAAATTCGTGTAAAGGCGGGTCCAACAGCCGAATCGTGACCGGGTAACCGTTCATGACAATCAGCGTGTCCTTGACATCTTTTTTAACGTATTTAAATAATCCGTTAAGCGCTGATCGGCGTTCTTTCTCTGAAGTGCTGACGATCATTTTGCGCAACTGGAACAAAGGCTCTTCGCTGCCTTCGCCGTAGAACATATGTTCAGTTCGAAAGAGTCCGATACCCTCTGCGCCAAATTTCACCGCTTGAAGGGCATCGCCGGGGGTTTCTACGTTGGCGCGCACACCCATCTGCTTAACCTTGTTAACCAGCTTCATCAGGTCTTTGTAGGCCTGGTTCATGTTAATGTCGATGTCCACCAGCGCGAGGCTTCCTTCGTAAACCAGTCCTTTGGTTCCGTTCAGGCTGATCCAATCGCCTTTTTTTATGATGGCGCCACTTTTGGTGTGGAAGTTCCTGCCTGCGTTGCGAATTTCCAGGTCGCTGCAACCCACGATGCAGCATTTTCCCCAACCCCGGGCCACTAAGGCAGCATGTGAGGTCATACCGCCTTTGGCAGTCAGGATGGCTTCGGCTTTGTGCATGCCGTCCACATCTTCCGGGGAGGTTTCTTCCCGGACCAGAATCACTTTTTCGCCTCGAGCAGCCCATTCTACGGCTTCTTCCGAGGTGAAAACCACTCGCCCGATGGCCCCACCGGGTCCTGCCGGAAGTCCTTTGGCAATGACGTTGCTGGTGCGTTCTGCTTCCGGGTCGAGCATGGGCAAGAGCAGTTCCACCAATTGATTGGGAGCAACCCGCATGATAGCGGTATGGGCATCAATTAGTTTTTCGCGGTGCATTTCCGCAGCCATGCGCACTGCGGCCACTCCGTTGCGTTTGCCCACGCGGCATTGCAGCATGTAGAGTTTTCCTTTTTCAATCGTGAACTCCAAATCCTGCATATCTTTGTAATGCATCTCCAATTTTTTCTGGAAACCATACAATTCCTTATACTGCGCCGGCATGCGCGCTTCAAGCGTTATAAAATCTCTGCTTTGGTCATTGGCTGAATAGGCATTTACTGGCGCCGGTGTACGTATTCCCGCCACCACGTCTTCGCCTTGAGCGTTTACCAGGTATTCTCCGTAGAATTTGTTCTCTCCACTCCCCGGGTTTCGCGTAAAGGCCACTCCAGTGCAACTGTCTTCGCCCATGTTGCCGAAAACCATTGCCTGCACATTGACGGCCGTGCCCCATTCATTAGGTATTTTTTCAATGTGTCGGTATTCTATGGCGCGTTTGCCGTTCCAACTGCTAAAGACGGCCCCAATGGCTCCCCAAAGTTGTTGCAGGGCATCATCTGGAAAGCTGGTTCCCAGGGTGGATTGGATGGTTTTCTTGTACTCCAGCACCAGCATTTTCCAATCCTCAGCGCTCAGTTCGGTATCGCCGACAAGGCCGGCTTTGCGCTTGAATGCTTCGAGCTTTTCTTCTAGCAGTTTCCGGATGCCTCTTCCAGCCTTGGGCGCTATTCCGGCAGCTTTTTCCATGACCACATCGGCGTACATGGTGATGAGCCGACGGTAGGCATCGTAGGCAAAACGCTCGTCGCCGCTCTGGGCAATGAGACCTTTTAAGGTGGACTCCGTGAGCCCGATGTTGAGCACCGTTTCCATCATACCCGGCATAGACCGGCGTGCCCCGGAGCGCACGGAAAGCAGGAGGGGATTGACCGGGTCACCAAACTTTTTGCGGCTTAATTTTTCCACCTTCGCCAAGGCCTCCTGCGTCTGTAACTTTAAAGCCTTGGGATAGGATTTCTTGTTGGCGTAGTAGTACGTACACACGTCAGTTGTCAAGGTGAAGCCAGGCGGGACGGGTAATTTGAGCCCTGGATGACCTGCCATTTCTGCCAGATTGGCTCCCTTGCCGCCGAGTAGATTTTTCATGGATTCATTCCCGTCAGCTTTTCCTCCACCAAAGGAATAGACGTATTTGCCTGTTTTTTTTGTGGTTGCCACGGTGTTTTCGTTTTAAGTGCGATGCATAGCTACGGGTAGTTGCCCCTGCAGTTACTTGCACAAGTCACCCTCGCGTGTGATTCCGGTCATTTTTGGACAAGCTGGGCAAAAAAAAGGAAGCCCCCAGTCGGACAAACCGATTAGGGACTTCGCTTTAAAGGCAGTTATTATGCGTATTAATACGTATATAAATTAGATGTTGTCAGTGGCCTAAAAGTGAGATGGGCAATATCCTGCAACAACATTAGGCTGAATTCAACCTTCGTCGCCATCGCCATCGCCACCGTCGCCATCGCCATCGCCATCGCCATCGCCATCGCCATCGCCACCGTCGTCATCGTCGTCGCCATCGTCATCGTCGTCGTCGTCGTCGCCATCGTCGTCGTCGCTCCCAGTGCCGGAGCCGTTGCTGTTGTCGTCGAGCAAGGTGTATTCGGCCCCACTTCCGTCAAACACCACGTTGAAGTCTTCTCCGCCCACTGCGGTAGGATAAAGTTCAAACAGGTAGAAGGTTCCACCGGACGAAGCGCAGATCTTTCCTTCGTGGATGACAAAGCCGGGGTAAGCCGCGGCAACCGCATCCAGCACAACAGCAGGGAAGCTGCTGATTGGCATGTCGTCATCACAATCCAGGACAACGGTTTCGCCGGTTGACGTTACCACGCTGTTGGTTCGAAGGGCGCTAACGCTTGGGTCAGCTGCACCGGTAATTGCCTGAGGGTTGCAGGAGCTCAGCAAGGAAATGAGTCCGATAAAAAGGACTGCAATGGCGAGTTGCACGTATTTGGGGTTTAAGCTTAAATTTGAATTTTTCATAGCTGTCATAGGTTTTGGAACGAAGAAATAGGGTGCATTCAACGCTGTTTTGTTTGAATACTCAGCAAGGTAACGCCACCTCGTGCACCGCCTTGTTGCAAGGTTGCCCAGCAGGCATTTTCGATGGCTGAATGGGCCAAAAAGCTGTTTATAGGTTTGGTGCCTGAAACGGGTTTTGGGTGCCATTAGGTTTTTTATGCCCTGCTCAGGGTTCCGTCCCTTGAAGGATTGTTGCTATTTTGCTCGTGTACCCAAACCCCTTTCCCCCGATATGGCTGGAATGACCCGAATTGCAACGCATCAAGAATATGTACAGGCTTATGAGCTAAGTGTCCGCGACCCGGAGGGTTTTTGGGCGGAGCAGGCTAAATCGTTTATCTGGCGGAGACCTTGGGAACGCGTTCTGGATTGGAATTTTCGCGATCCTGACATCCGCTGGTTCCAGGGCGGCACCCTTAACATTACCGAAAATTGTCTGGATCGGCACCTGGCTATACGCGGCGACAAGCCAGCGTTGATTTGGGAGCCCAATGATCCTGACCAGGCTAACCGCACGCTGACTTACCGCCAATTGCACCAGGAGGTTTGCCGCTTTGCGGAGGCGCTTCGGGCTCAGGGCGCCGACAAAGGTGATCGCATATGTTTTTATATGCCTATGGTGCCTGAACTGATGATCGGCCTGTTGGCCTGCGCGCGTATCGGGGCGGTACATTCGGTGGTCTTTGCAGGGTTTTCGGCGCAGTCTTTGGCGGAGCGAATTGACGATGCAACGTGTAAACTGGTGATTTGCAGCGATGGAAATTTTCGCGGTGCTAAGTCTATTCCTATTAAGGCGGTTGTGGACGAGGCGCTTAGCCGCGGTTGTCCGAGTGTAGAAAAAGTTATTGTTTTGAAGCGAACAGGCGAGCCTGTTTCCTGGACAGATTCACGCGATGTCTGGTGGCACGATGCCATTCGCGACATGCCGATTGAAAGCAGCCCCGAAGTGATGGATGCGGAGGACTTGTTATTTGTCTTGTACACCTCCGGTTCAACGGGAAAGCCCAAAGGCGTGGTTCACACCATTGGCGGGTATATGGTTTACACCGCGTACAGTTTTGCGCAGGTGTTTCAGCCAGAAGAAAACGACATCTACTGGTGCACGGCAGACATTGGGTGGATTACCGGCCATTCGTACATTGTTTACGGTCCGCTGCTACATGGCACTACCGTTTTGATGTTCGAAGGGGTGCCGAACTATCCCAATCCCGGCCGTTTTTGGGAGGTGTGTCAGAAGCACAGCGTCAGCCTGTTTTATACAGCACCCACCGCGTTGCGCTCGCTGATGGCGGCGGGCGACGAGTGGGTTGCCCCTTATGATCTGAGCAGCATTCGGGTGCTGGGCAGCGTCGGCGAGCCCATTAACGAAGAGGCCTGGCATTGGTACCAGAACCATGTGGGGAAGGGCCGTTGTCCAATTGTCGACACTTGGTGGCAAACCGAAACCGGTGGTATTCTGATTTCACCGCTGGCCGGGGTTACCGACCCGTTAAAGCCCTGTTTTGCCATGCAGCCCTTGCCTGGTGTTCAACCGGTGTTGGTCAGCCCGGAAGGAGTGGAGTTGACCGAAACAGAGGCGGAAGGGCTGCTGTGCATTCGATTTCCGTGGCCTTCCATGCTGCGCACCACTTACGGCGATCACGAGCGTTGCCGGCAGAGCTATTTCGCTGCTTTTCCCAATTTGTACTTTACGGGCGACGGTTGCCGGCGCGATGCGGACGGCCATTACCGCATCATCGGTCGGGTGGATGATGTCATTAATGTCAGTGGCCACCGGCTGGGCACCGCGGAGATCGAAAACGCTATTGACGAGCACGAGGATGTGGTGGAGGCGGCGGTAGTCGGTTACCCCCATGCGATCAAGGGCCAGGGCATTTATGCTTACCTGGTTTGTGGGCATCAAGTCACAGATCACGAGCGTTTTAAGCGCGAGGTATTGGAAACAGTCACCCGGGTCATTGGACCCATTGCCAAGCCCGATCACATGCAGATTGTTTCCGGGTTGCCCAAAACGCGCTCCGGCAAGATCATGCGGCGAATCTTGCGCAAGATTGCCTGTGGCGAAACAGACAGCCTTGGCGATACCTCAACCCTGCTCAATCCGGAGATCGTAGACGAAATCCTCTCCGATTCGCTGCACGGAAAAGTGAGCTGAACCGGCACCCCTTCGCCCGAAAAAAAAAGGACCCCCGAGAGGGCCCTTTATGGGAAATTTCACGGAAGGGACTTGGTCAGGCTTCTTCCAACTCTTTCCAGGCCAGGTAGAAGTCTACCTTTTCCAGGGATTTATCGGCGATCCGGGTATTCATTTCGTCAGCCGTTTTTGGCGCCGGCACGATCACTTTTTGGCCTTTGTTCCAGTTCAGGGGAAGGGCGACGCCGTGTTTGTCGGCAGTTTGAAGGGCATCCAGCACGCGGATAATCTCATCCATGTTGCGGCCCACATTGAGCGGGTAGTACATAATCAGCCGGATTTTCCGGTTCGGATCGATGAAGAACACGGCGCGGACCGCGGAGGTTTCGCTTTCATTGGGCTGCAACATGCCGTAGTGCCTGGACACATTCATGTCCAAGTCGGCGATGATGGGAAAGTCAAAGTACACGCCCGTGTTGGTGCGCACATTGTTGATCCAGGCCAAGTGGGCATGCACCGAGTCAATGCTCAGGCCAATTAGTTTGGTTTTCCGCTCATCGAATTCGGGCTTCCGCTGGGCGAATCCGCTCATCTCAGTGGTGCACACCGGCGTAAAGTCGGCTGGGTGGCTGAAAAGGATAACCCAGGAATCCCGGGCATACTCGCTGAACACCAGAGGTCCAAAGGTGGTAGCGGCCTTGAAGTCGGGAGCGAAGTCGCCGATGCGGGGCATGGGGAAAATCGGGCCCTGGTTTTGGTTGTGATTGTCGTTATCCATGGTCTGTGAAGAATTGTATTGAAGACGAATTGGGGTCCAGTGGTTATCTTTCCGAAAGCATTCGCCAGCAGATGACGGAGGGGTGGACCTGCCTTCCTAATTCTCTAAAAGTGCCGATTGCCCGGAAAGTTGACTGCACAAAGTTACCCCCAGATGGATCGCTCGTACGTGATTTTCGTCACTGCCCCACCTGAGAGCCTGCCTCGGGTTCAGCGGCTGGGTTTCCAAGGGCATCGGCTTGGCATGGGTCCAGGCTTGGGCTTAAACCTGAGTTGCCGGTTGGGCTTTAGGTTTGGCTCTTGGTTTGGCTCTTGGTTTGGCATTTGGTCGGGCACGGCGCTTGCGCTACTGTTGGTCCTTGCGCTTCCTGGTCGGGCTTTGGCTCAGGCAGGCACTGCTGGCGACGCGGGCAATGCTGCCCATGCTGAAAAGGCTGTGGCAAGAGAAGAGGCTATTTCGAACCAAAACCAACCTGATGTGGAAAGCGGAAAGTACGCTGCGGTGCTGCGCAGCCTTTTGAGCCATTCAGTGCCGGAAATTGGCGTTGAAGATCTTCAGGTGATGAAGGGTGCGGTGCTGCTTGACGCCCGCGAACCGGAGGAATTTGCGGTAAGTCGTTTAGCGGGGGCCCGCTATGCCGGCTATGACCTTTTCGACCTGAACATGCTCGGCGACCTGGATCGGAACCAAACGGTGGTGGTCTATTGCTCCGTGGGCTATAGAAGCGAGAAAATTGCAGAAAAGTTGCTTGAGGCTGGATTCTCGCAGGTGTACAACTTGTACGGTGGAATTTTTGAGTGGGTTAACGCAGGCCAGCCCGTGGTAGACGCTTCGGGCAAGCTAACTGACCTCGTTCATGCCTATAACCGCACCTGGGGATTATTCCTGCAAAAAGGAGAGAAAGTTTATTGAAACAATATTATTTACTATTGTGACAGAAATCACTGTATAAAACTTACTGTTTTGCCGTATCAAGTCTCTGAATAAAACCTACGCAAAACATAACATTAGTAAACCTATCATGACCAGAGAGACCCTAACGCACGCTTTTCCATTTTTTCAGGAGCCTGACTTGTTGAACCAAATTCTGGAGCAAGGTCGTGAAATGAACCTCAATCCTGGGGAAGAGCTGATGCGGCCGGGTACCTACATTAAGGCCATCCCTTTGCTGATGGAAGGGCGTATTCGCATTAGTCGGCAGGATGGGGAAGGGGGAGAGTTACTGTTGTATTTTTTGTCTGGAAGCCAGACTTGTGCTATGTCGCTGAGTTGTTGCATGGCCGATCAGAAAAGTTCCGTTCTGGCCATCGCAGAAGAGCAAACGCAACTATTGATGATTCCGGTGGCTTACCTGGACCAGTGGATGACGCAGTTCCCTTCCTGGAAAGCGTTTATTATGCAGACCTATGCCATGCGTTTTAATGAGCTGCTCAAAGCTTTTGATGCCGTGGCATTTTTGCGCATGGACGAGCGGCTGGTTCAGTACCTGGCGGGCCGTCGAAAGGCAGAGGGAACGCACATCCTGCATTTGTCGCACCAGGACATTGCCCATGAGTTGCACACCTCCCGCGAGGTGGTTTCGCGGCTCCTCAAGCGTTTGGAAAACGATGGCCAATTGAAATTGGGCCGCAACAAGATTGAACTGAGCCAAACCCCTCGTTGGTTGCCGGCCTGATTGCAGGTTGCTTACCGGCCAATACGATTACCTTTAGGTGACTTTGGTCACCCCAGCCCTCGTTATAGATTGCCTATCTTGGCCGTAGCAGAGCTGCAATAGAAGTTCTAAGGGCCGCAAGAGCAATTAAAAAATCTATATAAAGTTCAACGGATAGAGTCCTTTAGAAAACAAATAAATCTGCGCACTCCTAAATCCTCTTTTCATGAAAGTCATTACCTCCTGGCTCCCTGCATTTGCGCTATTGGTTCTCTTTGGCCTTAATTCGGGTTGTGCCAAATCGCCACAAGCAGAGGGCCTGGATCCGGAAACGTTTCAGGCGCAACTGGCCGCAAATTCCGACGCGTTGCTCGTAGACCTCTACCTGCAGGAAAAGCCGCGGCAGATCGGTTTACCCAACGCACAACTATTGAAGCTTGGTCAACAGAAGCCGCGCGAAGCCTTCAGCGATGTGGATCACGCGCGGGCGGTTTACCTCTATTGTGGCGACGGTAAGGGTTCCGGACAGATCGCCAAAATCCTGGACGACATGGGCTTCAACGAGGTCTACAGCCTTAAAGGAGGCGTGAAAGCTTGGAAAGAAGCCGGGCTGCCCGTGCAGCCGGTTAACGATTTGCAGGCATTTGGTGCGGCCGCTCAGCCCGCCATGCCCTGACAGGCCCTTCGCTAGTTTCAGCCCGCCATGCCCTGACAGGCCCTTCGCCAGTTACGGCGGTACATGCCCTGACAGGTTGTTAGCCCCGGAAACTGCCCGCCATGACCCGTTAAGCCCTTCGCCAGAAACTGCCTGCTTATGCGCTACGGATTTGTCATCGACAACAGAAAATGCATCGGGTGCCATGCCTGTACAGTGGCTTGCAAGTCGGAGCATGATGTGCCTTTGGGGGTAAACCGCACGTGGGTCAAGCAGGTCGAAAAGGGCACCTTTCCCAATACGCGGCGACTGTTCTCCGTCATGCGCTGCAACCATTGCACAGACGCGCCCTGCGTGACGATTTGCCCCACACAAGCGCTATTTATTCGCGCGGATGGCATCGTGGATTTTGACAACCGGCGTTGCATCGGCTGCAAGAGTTGCATGCAGGCATGCCCCTACGATGCCTTGTACATTGACCCGGAAACGCATACCGCCGCCAAGTGCAATTACTGCGCCCACCGCGTGGACCTGGGCTTGCAGCCCGCCTGCGTGATCGTTTGCCCCGAGCACGCTATTCTTTCCGGTGATTTGGATGATCCGGGCTCGGAAATTGCGCAAACCGTGGCGCGGGAGCAAGTAACGGTTCGCCGCGCGGACAAAGGCACCCGCCCGAACCTTTTTTACGTCAACGGCGATGAAGCTTCGCTGAACCCCGGGGCTACCGAGCGCAGCGAAGCCTATTTCTGGAACAGCCAGAGCGCCGGTGTTGGGCATTTTGCCCGCTACGCGCAAAGCCGGTCGGTCAATTCCGACGTGCTGGATCTGGCTTCGCGCCTGGAGCTGCCACAAGCCGGAGCGCTGCCTGATCCGGTGCAGTCGGCTCCTGCTCGTCAGGTGGAAGTGCTGCTCGGCAAAGCGCGACGAGTGTACGATACCCCGGACAAAGGCCTGCTTTGGGGCCGTGAGGTCTATACCTACGTCTGGACCAAGGCACTTTCGTCAGGGGTGGTTTTGGCCATGGGCCTTTTGGGTACGGGGTTGGCTGGCCCGACGCTATTGCCCAATGCTGCTGCCGAAACGCTGGCCGTCGCTGTGGGCCTGGTGTTTTTGCTGCTCACGGGCCTGCTGCTGGTGGCCGATCTGGACCAGCCGCGCCGCTTCTTGTATGTCCTGTTTCGCCCGCAGTGGAAATCCTGGTTAGTGCGAGGCGGTTACCTCATCACGGGTTACGGGGCCGCGCTTGCGTTGTGGGGGGCGGGCTTGTGGCTCGATGTAGCATGGATGCGGCTTGCGGGTGGTTGGCTGGCCTATCCGCTGGCTTTTGGTACGGCGGTGTACACGGCCTTTTTGTTTGCGCAAGCCAAAGGCCGCGATTTTTGGCAGAGCCCGGTTTTGGTGCTGCACATGCTGGTGCACGCTGTTATGGCCGGTGCTGCGTTGTTTGCGGCGGCGTCCGTGCTCCATCCCGCCCTGGGGGGGTGGGGGGAACCGGCAGCACGGCTGTTGGCCTGGTCCATCGGAGCTAACCTGCTGATCACGGCCGCCGAGTTGAGCCTGACCCACGCCAACACGGCCATCGAAGAAGTGGTACACGCCATCACCCGCGGGTTTTACCGCCGTTGGTTTTGGGGGGGATTGGTGCTCGTTGGCAACTTAATTCCGATGCTGGTTCTCACGTTGGCCCCTGCAGCTTTTCCCAGCGCCATTTGGCTGCCGTTGAGTGCCACCTTCGTGCTCGCCGGGCTTTGGATTGGCGAGCGAATTTGGGTCGAAGCGCCGCAGCGCCTTCCCCTGAGTTAGGGCAGATCAACGGGGCTCCGGGCAACAAGTAAAAACTAAACACACATGGCAGCATCAGGAAAACCGGGGTGGATGGAGCGCTTTGCCGAAAGCGTAGGCCTGATTCCGGATTTGCGGGCGGAATCGGCTGCGCGAGACGAGCACCTGGATGCCATGAACGAGCCCGGCGATTTGAGCAATTACCCGCCGCCTGACCGCTGGGACGATTGGGAGGAGTACGAAGCTAAATCCTGGCCTTTGCGTCAGAAGAAGCAGTACCGAATTGTGCCAACAACGTGTTTTAACTGCGAGTCTGCCTGCGGTTTGTTGGCCTATGTGGACAAGCAAACAGGAACCGTGCGCAAGTTCGAAGGCAATCCCTGGCACCCGGCCAGCCGCGGCCGGAATTGCGCCAAGGGGCCTGCCACGATCAACCAGATCAACGATCCGGATCGCATTTTGTACCCGCTCAAGCGCAGTGGTCCGCGCGGCAGCGGACAGTTTGAGCGTGTTTCCTGGGACGAAGCCCTGAACGACATTGCCGCCCGGATTGGCAAGGCGCTGCGCGAAGACCGCCGCAATGAAGTAGTCTACCACGTCGGGCGACCGGGGCACGAAGGCTACATGGACCGCGTCCTGAAAGCCTGGGGGGTAGACGGCCACAATTCCCACACCAACATTTGTTCCGCTGGTGCCCGCACCGGGTACAACCTCTGGCAAGGCTACGATCGCCCTTCGCCCGACCACGCCAATGCCCGTGTCATTTTACTGATCTCGGCGCATTTGGAAAGCGGGCATTTCTTTAACCCCCACGCCCAACGCATCATTGAAGGCATGATGGCTGGCGCCAAACTGGTGGTGATGGATCCGCGACTGTCCAACACCGCCTCCATGGCGGATCATTGGCTGCCCACGTATCCGGGCTCAGAGGCCGCAATTCTGCTGGCTATGGCGCGGATTTTGCTTGTGGAGCAGCGCTACGACCGTCGCTTTCTGGAGGACTGGGTCAACTGGGCCGCTTACCTGAAGCACCGCTTTCCGGAAGAACCGCCCCGGTTTGAACGGTTCATCGAAGTCTTGTTGCAGGATTATGCGGAGTACACGCCGGAGTTTGCTGAAAAGGAATCAGGTGTTCCGGCAGAAAAGATTGTAGAAGTAGCCCGCCTCATTGGGCAGGCGGGTTCTCGTTTTGCCACACACACCTGGCGCAGTGCCGGTTCCGGCAACCTGGGCGGATGGGCAGTGGCGCGCTGCTTGCATTTCCTCAATGTGCTGACCGGTTCTGTGGGAACGGAGGGCGGAACATCGCCCAACATATGGAACAAGTTCAAGCCTTCTTTTTTTGACAACCCGCCTGCGGGCAAGTTCTGGAATGAGCTCCATTTCCCCGATGAATACCCGTTGGCCCATTTCGAAATGAGTTTCCTGCTCCCGCATTTTTTGCGCGAGGGCCGCGGGCGGTTGGAGGTCTATTTCACTCGGGTTTTTAATCCGGTTTGGACCTATCCGGACGGGTTTATGTGGATGGACATGTTGCAGGACGAGGAGAAAGTGGGCTGCCACATCGCGCTAACTCCGACCTGGAACGAGACCGCCTATTTTGCTGATTACGTGTTGCCCATGGGCATGGCTTCCGAACGACACGATATAAATTCTTATGCTACACATTCCGGTACCTGGATTGCCTTTCGGCAGCCGGTGCTGCGCGAGGCAGCCAGGCGTGCAGGCAAGCCGGTGGCGCTCACCTACGAGGCCAATCCCGGCGAGGTCTGGGAGGAGGACGAGTTTTGGATAGAGCTGAGTTGGCGCATGGACCCGGACGGGAGCCTGGGCATTCGCAAGCATTTTCTCTCGCCCTATCGCCCAGGTGAGCAGAAAATTACCGTTGACGAATATTATCAGTACATCTTTGAACACACCGCAGGTTTGCCCGAAGCCGCCGCTTTGGAGGGGCTCAGCCCATTGGACTACATGCGGCGCTACGGTGCTTTTGAAGTGGAGAAGTTCGGCTATCAGAAGCACGAAAAGCCCCTCAGCCCCGAGCAACTGCAGGGCACCCAAACGGATCAGGACACTGGCTTAATTTCCAGGAACGGAGAGCCTGTTGGCGTTATGGTTGGGTCAAAGGCACTCGTTGGCTGGCCAACGCCGTCGCGGCGTCAGGAGTTTTTTTCTGCCACCATGGTCGATTGGAAATGGCCGGAATACGCCATCCCGGTGTACATAAAAAGCCATGTGCACCCTGATCGGCTCAACAAGCAAAACAACGAGTATCCGCTGGTTCCGACCTTCCGCTTGCCCACCCTGATTCACTCGCGTTCGGGCAATGCCAAGTGGCTCGCAGAGATCAGCAACCGCAATCCGGTTTGGATGCATCCCGATGATGCGGCGCACCTGGGTTTGCAAAACGGCGACCTGCTGCGGGTAGAAACGGATATTGGATACTTTGTGGACAAAGTCTGGGTGACGCAGGGCATGAAGCCCGGCGTAGTGGCTTGTTCGCACCACATTGGCCGCTGGCGACGGCCGCAAGATGGTTTGGGCAACCGCTGGGCGGTCAATACAGTAGCTATTGAAAAGAAGGCTAACGGTTACTCCATGCGCACCTTGAAGGGGATCACCCCTTACAAAAGTACGGACCCGGATTCGTCGCGCATTTTTTGGTCGGATGGGGGCGTTCACCAGAACATAACCTTTCCTGTGCATCCCGATCCCATCAGCGGCATGCATTGCTGGCACCAACGCGTTCGTTTAAACCGGGCGCTGCCGGAAGATCGCTACGGCGATGTTTTTGTAGACACCGAAAAATCCATGGACGTTTATCGGGAGTGGCTCAAATTGACCAGGCCTGCACCCGGTCCGAATGGACTGCGCCGGCCGCTCTGGCTGCCAAGGCCCCTTCGCCCGGTAGATGCTGCTTACTACTACAACCTGCCGCCGAGCTAAGGACCGGCATGCTCAGAGTACCTTAAACTTGGTTTGGGAACTTTTGTCACGCTCCGTAGCGGGCTGTCTCCGTTACTTTGTGCCTACAAAGGCCACAAAGGCCCTTGCGAAAGCTATGCTGGAACGTTGGATGCCCGGGCTGCGCTGGATGCGCGATTATCGGCGGGAATGGCTTCGGGGCGATCTTTTTGCCGGCTTAACGGTAGGCGTGATGCTGATTCCCCAGGGAATGGCTTATGCCATGATCGCGGGTCTGCCCCCGATTTTCGGGCTTTACTCGTCTACCGTGCCCTTGCTGGTGTATGCCCTGTTTGGGACATCCCGCCATTTGGCCGTGGGTCCTGTGGCACTGATCAGCTTGCTGGTCAACACCGGGGTCGGGGCGCTGGCAGGTGGAGACCCGGCGGTTTTTTTGGCAATGGCCATTCTGCTTGCCATGATGGTGGGGGTTTTACAAATGAGCATGGGTCTTCTGCGCCTGGGTTTCCTGGTTAATTTTCTTTCGCACCCGGTCATCAGCGGCTTCACCACGGGGGCGGCCCTGATCATCGGATTCAGCCAATTCAAGCACCTGGCTGGAATTCCTTTGCCATCCACGCAACAGCTCCATGTTTTGTTGGGGGCGTTGTTTAGTCAAGTTCAGCAGATTCAAGGGGTCACGCTCGCGTTGGGGGTGGGGGCCATCGCGTTTATTCTGGCCGGCAGGCGGATTGATCCTCGTTTGCCTGGTCCTCTGCTGGCCGTGGTGGCAGGCATTGCTGCGGTGCATTTCTTTTCGCTTAACGACCGAGGCGTGAACATCATCGGCCAGATTCCATCCGGACTGCCCCGGCCCGGTATTCCTTTCTTTTCTGAATCGCTCCACAACTTGCCTGGAGGCATCTGGGGTGTCGTCCAGCACCTCGCTCCGATTGCGCTGACCATTTCGTTGATATCGTTCATGGAGTCTTACGCGGTAGCCCGGGCTGTCCAGCGCAAGCACCGCAATTACGAAGTGGATGCCAACAAGGAACTGATTGCGCTCGGCGCGGCAAACATAGCCGGCTCCTTTTTTCAAGCCCACCCCACTACCGGCGGTTTTTCCCGCACGGCCGTCAACGAGCAAGCCGGCGCTCAGTCCGGACTAGCGGCGATTATTAGTGCAGCGCTGATTGCGCTGACCCTGCTGTTTTTAACCCCGCTGTTTTACAACCTGCCGCAGGCTGTGCTGGCTGCTATCATTCTTGTTGCCGTTTACGGCCTGATCGATTTGAAAGAAGTTCGCTACCTCTACCACAACGACCGCCGCGACCTGGTCTTGTTGGCCGCCACCTTTCTGGTAACGGTCACGCTGGGCGTAGAAGCGGGGATTCTGGCCGGTGTTGCGCTGTCTATCGCCGACTTAGTTTATCGGTCATCGCGCCCGCACTACGCCGTGCTCGGAGCGTACGGGGGAAAGGGCATTTACCGCAACGTTCAACGGTTTCCCGAGGCCATCGAGCCTCCGAACACGCTCATCCTCCGCCCTGACGGCCAGTGGTTCTTTGCCAATGCATCCTTTTGGCAGCAGGCTATCCGCGAAAATGTGGCTGCGCGACCCGGAACCCGTGTTGTTGTGCTGGATGCCGCTACAATTTCCGCCATCGATTCCACCGGATTGCACTCCTTGCAAGACGTATGGGAAGAATTGCAACGTGATGGGATTGCCTTGCGCTTATCAGGTTTGATCGGACCAGTGCGCGACAAACTGGAACATTCGGGCTTTTTTGACAAACTGGGCCGTGACCATGTTTTCATGACCCTGCAAGAGGCCGTCGCAGGCCGTCATTTGAGTGAGGCAGCCGGCTCTGGCGCCGTGCGAACAGCTTCCCGCAGCGGACACAGCGGATTGGTTTCGCCCCGCTCCTAAGCATAAGGATATTCAGGATCAAGGTCTTTCGTGACCCAGGTCACTAACCCCTTAGCCTGTTGGGTCCATATTTGTTCCATATTGATTGGTGCGTTTACCGCGAGCGGTCCGTTTGCTATCTGGTCAATCGGGCCGCCCGGTTTTTTGGGAGTTCCCTCTTTATTCGCCTGCGATGCAGTAAAGGAACACTGATGAGGCTCAGAAGACCGGTTGACCGCAGACATGAGCACATTGGCAGCTATACAGCCATTTTTGGCACCAAAGGATCTTGCCATGACCACTTTCAAGCGCATACTGATTGCCCTGGACTTTAGCGACGCAGATGAAAATCTGATCCGCTACACAGAGTTCCTGTCTAAAATTTACCGACCCGAAGACTTATATTTTATCCATTGTGCACCAACCTTGGTTCAACAGTTGGATTTTTCCCCGCGTTTTAAGGAAGAGAATCCTTTCAACAAACCTCTGGATGAGGAACTGGCCAGCAACATCCGGCACCGGGTTCACCGATATTTCAGCGACCCAGGACCGTCCAATGTGCACGCCGAGGTCATTGAAGGCAGGCCCGAACAACAAATCCGGCACTGGGCAGAAGTCAAATCCGTCGATTTGGTGGTCTTGGGTCGGCACATCGATGGCAAGGAGAACGCCGTCGAAGTCAAACGGCTCATGCGACAACTGCCCTGCAATGTCTTGATTGTGCCCCAATCAACAGAGCCCTCCGTTCAAAACATTACGGTTCCTGTTGATTTTTCGTCAGAAAGCGCAGCCGCAATCTTCCAAGCCAGGCGAATTGCTGAACGATTGGATGATGTGGCCATTACCGTTTTGCATGTTTTTGACATTCCTCCCGGGCATTTTCAGTTGTCGCGCTCCGCAGATCAGTTTGAGCGGATCATGGGTGCCAATGCCCGTGATGCGCTAGAGCGTTTCCTACAAAAGTGCGGTGCCACAGATTTGCTCCCCAAGGCCGTACTGTTGCCCGCAGAAGCTGCCAATCCTTCCCGCGAAATACACCACTACCTGAACGACCACCCGGCCGATCTGGTCATCATGGGCGCAAAGGGACATTCAGCGGTGGAACGTTTTCTGGTGGGAAGTGTCACCGAAGGACTGGTAGACCGGCATGAACGGCAAGCATTGTTGGTGGTTAAGCCTTAAAAAGCAGGCCATTATCACCCCTTGACCCATCCAAATCATGGGGCGTCATGATCCTGGTCATCGGTCAGTGGTTTTACCGACCCTATTTTTATTTATAACAAAACACCAGTCCATCATGAGCACGATAAATCAAGAACAGCGCCACTTTTTTGACTATAACATGGGTTTTTCCGACATCATCATCCGGTATGCGATAATGATGATATTTGGAGTGATTGGCGGCTTGACGCACCAGTTGTGGCTGATGTTAATGGTTGTCCCGATCTTTATTTTTGCCGTCACAGGCTGGTCTCCCATCCACGCCATCCTAGGAAGGAACACGTCTGAACAGAAACACCAGGACCAAGAAAATTTCTGAAACATGGTTTACGGGGGCTTTCCTACTGGGAAAGCAAGGAGGGCCTCGAGCTTGTTGCCTTATGCGATAATGTTCTCGAGCCCTTCCTGATTTTTGATGATGATTTCGCCTGACGGCCCTACTTCCACCAACCCCTCCTGACGAAAGTCTGTCAGCGTGCGGATGACGGTTTCTTTGGCAGTGCCCACGATGCCCGCTAAATCGTCGCGCATGATGTGCATAGCGAAAGGGCCCTTCCCCTGATTTTCCTGGTAGCGGCTTTCCAACAAAAGCAGGCCGTCTGCTACGCGCTTGCGCACGGAGTCATAAGCCTGGCGCACTAAGCGAATCTCGGTTTCTTCCAGGTGGTTGGCCAAAAGTTGAATAAAGCGGTGCGCAACATCTTTGTCACTGTGCACAAGGGTATAAAAATCGTCTGCCGGAATGAGCACGATTTCAGCGTCTTCCAGCACCTCCGCGGTGTCGCCGTAAGTGGTTTCACGCATCAGGGCGCTTATACCGAAAAAGTCGCCGGGTTTGAACAAATCGGTAATGTACTCCTTGCCGTCTTCGCTGACGCGGTACGCCTTTAATTTGCCAGACTGCAACAAGTAAAGGTAGCGCGGGCGATCGCCCTCCCGGAAGATGGTTTCCTTGCGGCGCAGGCGGCGTACTTCGCGGTCTTCCGATAGATGCTGCAGGGCGCCGGATGCTTTGGCTTCGCTGATGAAACTCGAAATCCCTTCCGCATCGCGACTGATGTCTCTGGCCTGAAATTGGCGGCGCTTGTTGAGCCTCATTTGAACGGCATCCAGCAGTTGCAGTTCCTCAAAGGGTTTGGTGATGTAATCGTCCGCCCCGAGGTCCATGCCTTTTCGAAAATCCTCTCGCTCTGATTTTGCGGTTAGAAAAATAAAGGGAATATGCCCCGTTTTGGGATCGCGGTTGAGCATATGGAGCACACCATACCCATCCAGTTCCGGCATCATGATGTCGCAGATAACCAGATCGGGATTTTGTTCCCGAACCAGGCGGACACCTTCTTTGCCATTGGCTGCAGCATGGACGTCGTAACCGTCCAATTCCAAAATTTCCGCAATGTTCTCGCGAACATCGATATTATCTTCTATAAGTACGATGATGCCTTTCATGCGATGTAGGATGCATTTAGTCGAGTGGTGCCAGATCTTTCAACCTTCGGGTACAGTGCGCTAAAACCAGACTTACCTAATTTAACTCCTTGAAAGTTAACGAACTAAAGGGAGTACGACCGTGAAAGTAGAACCGCTGTCAGCTGTGGATTGGATAGAGAGGGTGCCCCCCAAAAGTTCTGCATATTCCCGAACAATGTGCAATCCAAGTCCAGTTCCCTGAATATGGCTGACATTCGTGGCCCGAAAGAACCGCTCCGTGAGGTGTTCCATGTCTTTTCCTGGTACCCCTATGCCATTGTCCTGCACACTAATCAGGACCAGACCATCCTGCCGCGAAAGCGACACCTTGATTTGGATCGGTTCGGTAGAATACTTCACCGCGTTGGAAAGCAAATTGAGGAGGATAGTTTGCAAAATGCGCAGATCGGTAGAGGCGTTGAATGCGGTTTCTTCCGCGCAATGAAATTCCAGCGTTCCTTCCTTCCACAGCGTTTCCTTAAAATCATGCGTCCACTCCCTGATTTGTTCTTCCAGGTTGGCTGGTTCAAAATTGGGCTTGATTTTTCCTTCTTCAAGCCGGCCCACACTGAGGAAGTCTTCTAACAAACCAGTCAGAGTTCGCACCGCGCTATTGATGCGTTCGATGTGACGCAAACGCTTGACCTGGCCTGCATCGTCATCGTAGCGGCCGATCAGGGAAGCAGAAGACAAGATGGTGGTCAGCGGCGTGCGGAACTCGTGGGAGGCCAGCGTCAGAAAGCGCGATTTAAGATCACCGAGTTCTTTTTCTAGGTTTAGGGCATCTTCCAGCTCCAAGTGCATCTTGCGAAGTTTGTTTTCCGTGCGGCGCCGTTCACCAACTTCATGTTCCAGATCGCTGTTGGTCGTTAACAAGCGATTCACCGCTTTAGACAATTCTTCGGTTCTCTCCCGGACTTTGCCCTCCAATTCAGTATTGAGCTCTCTGAGCTCGAGTTCCACACGTTTGACCTCAGAAATGTCGTGGATGATGCCGGTAAAGCCAACTTCGCCATCGTCTAAGAAAACTTCGCTGATGCTCAACCGAAAAGGGAAGGTGCTGCCGTCCTTTTTGCGGCCTGGTACCTCTCGCCCGATGCCGATTATGCGAGCCTCCCCGGTCTTTAAGTAGCGATGGATGTAATGATCGTGTTGGGCCTGGTGTGGATTGGGCATCAAAAGATTAACATTTACCCCTACCATTTCTTTCAATGTATACCCAAACAACTTGCCTGCCGAAGGATTCGCCGTTAGCATAATGCCCCGCTGGTCAATAACGACGATGCCATCCACCGCCGTCTCAAAGACGGACTGCATAAAAGCTCCAGAACTGTTTTCTAAGGTGTTCATTCCGACGAAGGCTTCAAAATTAGGGGTAAAAGCCCATAAGAGCGGGTTCATTGCCCATCCTGCCAGGGCATCAAGGCTGCTTGGTTGACGGAGGTAAGCGAAACCTATGACTCAGGTCATGGTAACAGAGCCAGGGATCCGGGTATTTTGAGGGCAAACTCGGCAACCATGAAACGAATACTCGTTCCCGTTGATTTTAGTGCATTGTCCAGACATGCCATGGATCATGCCATGCGTCTGGCGTCGGCATTGGATGCGGATATTGTGGCTCTTCATGCCTTCCGGGTCCCGGTTAGCGCCTTTACCGAAGGCATGTTGGAAGATGCTTGGGTAGACGCAGAGCGCACTCGACTCCAGGTGATGATGCAAGAATTTCTGGCATCCGGCAAACCAGCCGGCATTAAACGATCGGGTGATGTCGTCCACGTAGAGACAGCCCTGGTTGAAGATTATCCGGAAGAAGGTACAGCCTCCTTCAGCAAGCGCTTTTCTTGCGACCTTATCGTGATGGGCACCCAAGGGGCGCATGAATTGGTCGAAGGGGGACTTGGCTCTGTGGCCACAGCGATGCTGCGGACAGCAGATGTTCCCGTACTGATCATCCCGGATGGGGCCATAGACAAAGACCCTTCGCACATCGTCTATGCGGTTGATTTTCAGGACAATGACCGCGATACTCTTCGATTTATGCAATACATGGCTGCCCGCCTTGATGCGCGGTTGACCCTGCTCCATATTCGGGAACACGCCGTCTTTGACCTGCCGGATGAATACAAAAACTTTCAGCAAACTTTTCATGATTTGATGGAAGATGACCGGTGCTCCTTTGACCTTGTCCGGGGAGTTGACTTAGCCCAAACCCTTCGGGATTACCTGGAAAACCGCGAAGCAGATTTATTGGTCATGCGCAGTCGCCACCGCAAAGAAGACGAGTGGGACCAGGAAAGCCTGACACGCGAAATGGCTTGGCATGCCCGATCTCCGCTCTTGGTTTTTCCCGCCTAACCCGATGCTGCGTCTTCGAATCTTTGGTACCGGCTGTGTCCAGCAAAGCCTGATGGAAGAAAAAGTCCGTCAGGCGGCTGCCTCACTGGGTCTGAACATAGACTTATCTATTGTTCAGGATTTAGACCAATTGATTGAACGCAGAATTTCCAGAACGCCCGCGCTTGAAATCAATGGAAAACTTTCTATTATAGGTCGTGTTCCGTTTCAAGCAGAACTTTTGGAGTTATTTCGAATGGCTGATGCGCAAAGCACAGACCGGAATTCATTCTTGATGAAAGTTAGCCTTCGCAATGAGCGCACTCATGCCTGCTTGGCCGGGAGCCTTGTAGGTTTGGACCAAGTAAACCACCCCCCCATGAAAACTCCAATCACCTGGATCGTTGGTCTTGATTTTACTGCGATGGACCGCCCCGTGATTGAATACACGGCTTCGCTGGCGGATATGCTGTACCCGGACAAGATTTATTTTGTCCACGTTTACCCCAACCTTGATTTGCCAGACATCGCCAAGAGTGCACTCAGCGATGCAGAACTTCCCTTGGACGAGCGCCTTGTTCGCGACATACAAAAACAGGTTCGCAAAGAGTTTCCAGAAATGGATCGCTACGCCACGGAATGCATGGTTGTTGAAGGCAAACCCGAGAGCCAACTGCTCCGCTGGGCCCACATCAAGTCTGCAGAGCTCATGATTATGGGCAGAAAGAAAAAGATGGGGGGCAGCGGTGTTATTCCCCGCAGGATTGCGCGCAAGTCGGAATGCTCCGTACTGTTTGTTCCGGAAAAACCCAGCTTCCAACTGCGAACGTTTTTAGTGCCCACCGACTTCTCGGTACCGTCCGCAAAGGCTTTGGAAACGGCGCAATGGGTTAGCGAACACGTGGATGGGTCAACGCTGTTTCTCTTTCACGCCTGCCACCTTCCTTCTTCCATTTACTACGATGGGCTGGCTGGCTCTAACATGGTCGACTTGCTTCGCGAAGCCGCGGAAGAGCAGATGGATGAGTTTAAGGAAAAATACCAGGCACCCAATGCTCGGGTTATTGTCAATGCCAAGGCAGACCGTAGTGTAGCCAGAACCGTTGCAGAAAGCGCTGCCGATATTCCCGCTGACATGATCATGATAGGAGGAAAGGGCCGCAGTGGCTTAACGGGTGCTTTAATTGGTTCAGTAACAGAGAGTTTGCTGCAATCGGTAGAAGATATACCCGTTTGGGTTGTTAAAACCGCCCATAAACGGCAACTTCAAGCCAAATCTCCCGATGCAGCGGCAAAAAGCAGAGCTTGAGGCCAGGCATCATCATCTTCTTCACGGAAAATCCAGCACCATGAAATCCATTCTCGTTCCCGTTGACTTTTCTGAGCCCAGCAGCGAGGCCTTGCGAGTGGCCATTGATTTAGCGGGGCGCTATCAGGCTGTGATCAAGTTAATGCACGTTCAGGGTGTACCCATGACGGATCCTTACGCGGAAGTGGCCACCGCTGAAGTCGATGCGCTTCTGGAAGAGCACTTGCACGAACGGCTGCAGCGAGTGATCAAAACCATGGGCGAAGGGAATGCAGAATTAGCAGCAGCGATAAAGGCCATCGAATTTAGAACGGTGGTGCGAACAGGTTTCGCTGCCGGAGAAATCAGCCGCCTTGCGCAAGAAGAGGAGGCGGACTGGATTGTGATGGGAACGCGAGGTGCAGGAGGGATTAGCGGAGCACTGTTTGGCAGTGTTACAGCCGCAGTGGTTGGACGCGCAGACCGGCCCATTGTGGCGGTACCTCACGGGGTTAAAGCAGCCCCATTCCGCCACATTGTCTGCGCATTGGATACCCCACTTGCCGAAGGCGAGCTATTGCGCGATCTGGACGACCTGGCGGGGCGTTGTGGTGCCGACCTCACTTTCCTGCATGTGGTTGAAGAACAAAATGTGGCAACCAGCGGGGTAATCGCGGGGTCTTTAAGCGCTTACAAATCCATGCATGGTCGCGGTGAGGCCAAGGGTGAAGTGATTACCGGTCATGATGTCGAAGAAGCGCTGGCTGCTTATTGCGAAGAAAACGAGGTGGATTTGCTGGTCATGATCCGGGAACGCCACCCCTTCCTCCAGAAACTCATTCACCGGAGTATGACCCGGCGATTGGCCATGCATACGCAGGTGCCTCTGTTGATCTTTCCGCCCCAGTAAGGGTTTCGTAAGCCTTTAAGAGAACTCACTCCCAGGAAGGCGGTGCCTTAGCCGGGGTGTCGCCTTCCTTCTTTTCCCCCTTTGCCCCGGAACCGCCCAAGCTGAAAACGCGACTGATGTTGAAACCAAAGTGGATGTCGCCGTCCAGCCAATTTCCCGTGCTTTCGGTAACAAAAAGTTTTTCGACCATGCCCCGGGAATTGGTCATGTGCAATTGAAATACGTGTCCTCCTGTTTCTAAATCCAAGCCGACGGAAAGGGCATTTTGTACGGTTTCCCCGTTGAGCGGGCTGGAAATTTGGCCGGGAAACACGTAAAAATACTCCGCGTTAACAGACAGCGAACCCGTGATTTTTTGGCGTGCGCCAATCCCAAGCGCAAAGACATCGTTAGCGTCGTCGAGTGAATCAACCAGATTTCTATGCACGAGCGTGGGGCTGAGTTGGAGGCTGAACCCCTCAGAGAATTTTCGTGCAATCAGCGTTTGAAAGGTATAATACATTCTGGAGCTGAAGTAGTTTTCCCGTTCGGGCTCTGGCCATTCCAAGGTTTTGATTGCTACCGAACCAAACAGCGTTACAGTAACTGGAAAATTCTCAGCACCGGATTTTTGCTGGAGTACCTTGTATTTGACGAAGCCATCGTAGAGTTTTTCAAACGAGGATCGCCCAACACCAACTCCCAGCCGATCCGTGATGCCGTATTCCAGCCCCAAACGGATAGTAGCATTGTCCAGTCCGAAGAACTCCGATGCTCCCCCGTTAAGGCGACCAAATCGGTGGCTGATCAGAAAAAGCAGTTCTTTCCCTGAGTTTGTTTCCACCGAATGACCATTGATCAGCCGGGTAGTTTTGAATGTTGCGAATGCGTATTCGACGGGTTCTTCTTCCGTTTCATTGAGCAAATCCAACAGGTCCTGTGCATGGGCAGGCCGAGCTGCCAACACAGTCAGAATCAGGGCAATCAGGCTTTTTCTCATCTCACATGGGCTTGTACTCCGTCTTCACGGAGATCTCGATGCTCTCGGCAATGTTGTCTTTTACCACACCAGGTACCTTGATGTCGTAGTCGGCCAACTTCACGGTGAAAACCGCCGTGCCAACGACCGTGCCGCTTCCGTCTGCTTTGAATGTACCCGTAGTTTGCACGTCCCGGGTAACGCCGTGGATGGTCATTTTGCCTTGAACAGTCACTTTGTGTTCACCGGCTTTCCGAGGATCAATGGGATTCCCTGACACGTACTTGCCTTCAAAAGTTGCCTTGGGAAACTTGGCACTTTCCACATATTTTTCATTGAAGTGCTCTTCCATCAGGGCCTTTTCAAATTGAAAACTCTTCATCAACATGCTGAAGGCCATGTCACCTGTGCTGAAATCAACCAGGCTGTTGACCTGATAATTTTTGGCTTCAATATCTTCCATTGGGGTATGGGAGTAGAAACGCACGTATCCTTCTTTGGTGAACCAGCGGTTCTGAGCTTGAGCTGCCTGCACACTGATGGCAAGCAGGAGAACTAACATAATATTTCTCATTTAATAGTTTTTGTTATTGTTTGTTAATGGCAAAATGCCTGAAGTCTTTCGATGGCCTAATTGTTCACGGCTCCGTTGTCAAGCCAGCGCTGAATGAGGATAAGTTGGCAATCGGTGAGTGGTCCGCTGGGTGGCATGTTCCGCAATACTAAAACCCGGTTCTCCAGTTTTCCATTGTCTACAATAGCTTTTACCTGGTCGTAGTTTTCCAAAAGACCCGGTCCGGAGCCACCGGCAACATGACAACCAGTTGTAGCACAATTGCCCTGAATGATGGGAAAAATCGTGCCAGAAAAGGTGATGCTGGTCGTGTCGCAGGGGTTTGACGTGTAGTAGAATTCGTACAACTCTTCTTCGTTGTCGTAATAGCAACTTCCTGTGGCGATCACGATACCAAACAAGAGCAAAAACCCAGGAAAGAACTTAGTTATTCGGCGTACCATCTTCGATCCAGATTTGAACGGTTCGCTTGGCGCAATCCGAGAGAGTGGGTTGATTAAAGGGCATGGGCACAGTGCCTCCCGTGCCGTTGAGTGAGTTCATCAGGATACCGCTGTTGGCTGACGCCGAAATTTGCGCGTAGTTGGTCAGGCTTAGGCCCCCTTGTGGCGAGGGACCGCTGTGGCAACCGGTGCAGTTAGTTTGGATCAAGGGAAATACGCTGCTTGAAAACGCAACTGCTGTGGTATCGCAACCATCGCAACCATTGTTCAGCGCACCTTGCTGGATCCAGGTAAAGATGTCCATGATTTGATCAGGAGTTAAAGGCGGTACCCCGCTTCCCGGCGGCGGCATGATTTTGTCCGGATCGTCTTCGGTAATGACTTTAAATACCTCCGAATCCGAAGGATTGCCGGGCTCAATTTCACCTGTATTGATGATTTGTGAATAGCTGCTCAGGATAACTCCTTCTTCGGCCGTTCCGGCATCATGGCAACCTGGAATAGCGCAACTGGAATTGAGCAGCGGAAGGATGGTATTCGTAAAGTACACGGAATCCGGATCGCAGGGGTCCAAGGGTTGACTGGGGGTATCCACCGGGGGAACAATCGGCGGCACCCAGCCATCTGGAATAAAGGGCTCGTGTTGGCAGGCAGTGATCACCGCGGCCATCAGAAGGAGCGCTGCAACCTCAGGTTTAAATAGATTTAGAAGGTTCATGGGAGGTTGAAGTGGTTCGACTAATAAACGAGAATGCAGGAAGTCAATTGCACCGTGGCACCTAAGGCCCCCAGTAAACCGCCTTCATCCTGATCCAAGCCACTGCATTCTCCGCGAACGACAACCTCCTGGCCAGGCTCAAGCGAAGAGGCGGCACTGCCTTCTGTATTAGCCAACGCAGCCGTCAGGCCCCCCCCCATGGGATTGCCTGCTTCTAACTGTAAATTGATGGAGCCATCGGTACCGCCTTTTTCTACCAGGATACCGCTCACCTGAACTACCTTGCCGGCATAACGGCTCCCCGCAGCCGCGGCATCCGCCTGAAACTCGGCGTATAACCCTGCAGCGGACCCCTCGTAGGCCGCATCTGCTTTGGCTACATTGGTATGGGGTTTATTCACCACAAAAAAATAAACCAGCGCACCCGCTACTGCGCCTAATACCGCCAATACCAGTAAAACTTTACCAATTTTCATCAGCCCGTAATTGTTCCGCTAAACTATCGCACATTGGGCGGTCAAGCCTGTGCGAACTGGCTGAGCGGGGCAAATTGCCTCCTAAACGGGATTTAAATGGGTTACACAGAGCCCCGGTCCCTCATTTTCCCTGGATCCAGACCCGGAAAAGCGGCGATTTCTCTTTAGAAACAATGGTATCCCCCGCATGGGCAGGGTGCAGATCCAGTTTAACCCTGGATTTTGATACCACGTGCATGTTGCGGATGGCCTTGACCTGCACAATGAATTGCCGGTTAATGCGAAAGAATACAGCGGGATCCAGCAAATTTTCCACTTCCTCCAAACTTAAGTCCAGCGGATAGCGCTTTCCATCCTGGGCCATGTAAAAGACAACACGCCCATCTACCATGTAGTACGCCGCATCCGCTGCCTGAAGTGCGACAAGTTTTTCGCCAAAGCGAACCAAAAAGCGCTTGGGTGCGGCAGCGCTATTGAGCTGCTCAAACGCATGCCGAAGCACGGCTAAATCTACAGATTTGGTCTTGCCGGTGAGCGCCATAAACTTATCCAGGGCGCGCTTCAACTCTTCAGCTTTAACCGGTTTAAGCAGGTAATCTACTCCAGGCGAGCGGAAAGCCTCCAGCGCATATTGATCGTATGCCGATACAAACACGATAGGCGGACAATCCGGCCATTGCCGAAAAACCTCAAAACTGAGCCCGTCTGCCAATTCGATATCTGAAAAGATCAATTCCGGACGTGGGTGGGTTTTGACCCATTGCAGGGCAGCCTCCACGCTGTCCAATTCGCCTGCGATTCCGGTTATGCGGCCATCGGCTTCAAGAAGCCTGCGCAATTTTCGCGCAGCCGCAGGTTCATCCTCAAGAATGAGTACCTGCATGTCGGGAGGATAAGGAAGGAAGGTTAATCAACGGCACTTCTACGGAAAAGCGGTCTGCTTGATCATGAATGATGAGCGGCCGCGCGCCAATCAACTGCAATTTACGCGAAAGATTTTCCAACCCAATTCCCGTCCCTTCCGCGGGCGAAGGGCGGATTTTGCGCGAGTTTGCCACTTCAAGACCGCCGTGGGGTCCTTGCCCGATGGACAAGTGCATAGGGTGGTTGCGAGAAATGACGTTGTGTTTCAACGCATTTTCCACCAGAATTTGAAGCGTCATCGGGGGAAGGGCCATCGCGCGCAGCGCAGCGGGTACCTCTATGTTCACTACCAGATTGTCTTCGTAACGCGCCCGTTGAATAGACAGGTAATCATCCAGAATGCCCAGTTCCTCTTCAACCGCTATGCAATCTTCTTTTCGATGCGTGAGCACGTTGCGGAAAAAACCAGAAAGCCTTTCGACATACGTTTGCGCCCGCACCGGATCTTCCTCGATCAACGCGCTGAGCGTATTGAAGCTGTTGAACAGAAAATGCGGATTCACCTGATTGCGCAGCAATTCATATTGCGTGCGGATTTTATCGCGTTCCCCTTCTTCTATGCGCCGCAAACGCTTCTCCCGCCATCGCACCCAAAACGCCAATCCACCAGCCAGGCCCAGCACGCAAAGCACGAGGAACCAGGGCCTGGCATAAATCGGTCTGGGAATAGAAAAAGCAAACGCAATTTCCGGACCAGCTTGCGGCGAATCCTTCAAGCGCGCCCGCAGCTTAAACACATAACTTCCTGGGTCCAGGTTGCTGAAGAAGGCCCGATCGTCCTGACTTAGCCGCCAGCCTTCTTCCTGGGCTCCGACCAAAGCGTATTCATAAACAACCTTGTCATTAGCGCCAATCCAGGGAGCGGAGAAAAAGAACTCCACCAGGCGCCGTCCGCTTGATACTTTGCTGCCCGCTTTGAACGCTTTTCCGGCAGCCGTGGCCTGGTTCAGGGTAACCACAGGAGAAGCCTGCAGATCAGCAAGGTTGCCCTGGAGGCAATACGGACCGTTGTTGGTGCCAAACCAGATGCGGTTCTTGCCCAGGCTGATGGCATTGCTCATCGGGCGGGGCCGGTCGCGCAATTCTTGAAGGTCAACTGGTCGGCTCGGGTACCAGGGATTAGGCATCCAGTGCGCGCTGCGTTCGTGCAGCATAACCACGACTCCCTCGTCGTCCAGCGCAATGGCCATAACCTCTTCTGGCAAGCCGTAATGGGTTACCGGTTCGGGCCAAGGGCTACTGTTGCCCTCGGCGGCAATTTCGGGTTCGGCCAGGAGTCCGCGTTCCCGCGTGTGAAACCACAGCCGTCCGCGCCGATCCCGAAGCACTTGGTAAACCGTGAGACCGTCCAGCACGGATGGGAGCTTGGGGTTGGATGTTAACAGATTGTCGAGCAGCATTTCGGCGGCCCTTCCCCCGATAGGTTTTTCTATGTTGTCTTCATGCTGTGGTTCTTGCGCAATCTCTTGCGTAGCCTCTTGCGCAATCTCTAGGTTAGCCTCTTGCGCAATCTCTTGCGTAGCCTTTTGCGTAATCTCTAGGTTAGCCTCTTGCGCAATCTCTTGCGTAGCCTCTTGCGCAAAGTGATAGGCCCCTGCGCCATCTGTTCCCATCCATAGGCCACCTTGTGGATCGGGGTAAAGGCAGTACACAAAATTGGGACCTATCCCCAAATCCAAATATTGAGCGCGGTCAGCACCTGGCTCCCAGGCGTAAACGCCCCCAAGGGTTCCCATCCAAATTAGCCCGTTCCACTCCCGAATGCTGAGCACGCTGCCAGGTTGTTGCATTTCGCCAGCAGTAATGCGCTTGGCCCGCAATTGACCTGGGGCGACACGAAAGGCTCCATAATCAAAAGTACCGAGCCATAGGAAACCTTCTGGATCTTCAAACATAGAAATTACTACGGCCTGCCCGGGCATTCCATGTAGCGCGACTTTCTCCGCTTCGCCATCCTGGTGCGGTCGAAAACGGTAAAGTCCTTCGAGCGTGCTGAACCAAACCCAGCCGTCCGTGTGCTCCAAAATTGCCTGGGTTTCTCCATACGAAGTTCCGCGTTCAAACGCAGCCTGACGGCGCGGATCAAAACTGAACAACTGACCCTGCTGGTTCACGCTGAGCACGCGACCCTCGCGCAAGGCGACCAAATGTTGAATTCGCCGAACGGGCTCGCGTCCGCTCAACCGTACCTGCTGGATCGCTCCATTACCGGGGTCTGTTTCAAAAAGGCCGTGTTCTGCAGTGCCTACCCACAAGCGGCCGGCTGAAAAGGCCAGCCTGCTGACTTGGCCAAATGTCCATTGGGCAGGATCGCCGATGGGCGTTGTTTCGAGGTCGCCAACCCGAAAGCGGGCCATTCCCCCGGAGTAATGACCCACCAGAAAATGGTTGTCATGGAGCGCCAGCAGCGCCGTGACGATAGCGTCCGGGTCCGTGCCACCGCGGGGTAGGAGGCTCAATTGGCGCTCGCTGCCTTGCTGAAGTACGTGCACGAGTCCCCGATCCGTGCCCGCCCAGACACCACCCTGGGCGTCAGCCACTAAGGCGTTGATCTGATCAGAGGGCAGTCCGTCACGCTGTGCCGTTTGGTACCAGCGGCTGCCCTGCCGCAAGTAAAGCCCTTCTCCGGCAGTACCCAGCCACAAGCGGCCCTGGGTATCGGCGCAAATGGCAGTTATGGCTTTTGCAGGATAGCCCTCGCCCGAAGGCAGTCGCTCCAACTTGCCCTGGGGGCTGAGCGCATACACGATGCCGGAAGGCGAACCTGCAAAAAGCGTATCGCGGTGGTGCAGCAAGACGGAAAGGGCAGGCGCAGGGTCTTCGGTGCAAGGCAGCGCTACGGTCTGTTCCCCATCAAACCGCCATAATCCCCGGTCTGTGCCCAGCCATAAGAACCCGGTTTTGTCCTGGTAGACGCAGCGAATTTCTGCCCCCATATCAGGTTGTAGGAGATCCAGTAAATCCAGTTCGTAGACCTGTGCGCGCACTGTCAAGGGTTGGACAAAAAGCAGCACGCCGGCAAGAATCCCGACGGTGTTGCTTCTTCTGATCGTCTGGCTGATCGTCTGGCTGATCAAAAGGCTGATCGTCTGGCTGATCGTCTGGCTGATCATGACGGAACAGCAAGCCTGGCGTTGACCGTAACGCGCACCGACTCCGCTATTTTCTGGTGCATGATTTTGGGAATATTAATTCCGTGATCCAGCAACGGAATGTCAAATGTGGTAGAGAGTTCCAGGCTTTTGTCCGGCATCACTTGTATGCTGCCAGGCAGAATGCGCTCCCGGGTTACTCCGTGAATCGTCAATTGACCCCGGACACGCACGGGATAAGTTCCCGGTTTACTCAGCTCTGGACTTTCTATCAGGTGACCTTCAAAAGTAGCTTTCGTAAAGCGACTGATTTCCAAATAGTTTTCCTGAAAGTGCTGTCGCTGCAAACCCGAATTGAAGCCTTGAAAGCTGGCCATGTTTACGCTGAATGCAAAAGCCCCGGAAGGCTCAAGCAAGCCGCGAAGTGCCACTGACCAGGCGTTAATAATTTCCAGCGGCGCATCGGAAACAAAATCAATGCGACCGCTCGTGCTTACAAAGCGGTTGCTCTGGGTACCAGATGGCTGGTTGTCAGAACCCAAAGAATGGGTTTGGTGACTCTGTCTCGTCTGGCTGCCAGCCCACGCGTGCGCTGCGCCTTCCGGCGCGGTGCAGAGCAACGGCAAAAGAAGCAGCATGGCCAACGGTCGCATAGGCGTTATTTAATGGTTGCACGGCTGCAGGTCTTTGTCTGGTGTAACCTGCAGCAAACACAAAGTTAACCGATCCTAAAACAAGGCTTTTGCTCTGTTCAGCCCACCAAAAGGCCCTTTCAGCGTGTTTGGTGCAACAAGGGCAGAGGCCGCCTTTAAGTTTGGAGCATTAAAAACCGAATGTCTTTTGTCTAGCCGACCTCCGGTTTCTCTTCATCTTCAAAAATCAGACCATGAAAAAGTTATTCTATACATTATTTATGAGCAGCCTGTCTTTTTTTCCCGCCACAGCACAGTGGGCGGTTGCTCCTACGGGTACCGTCGTGGACTTGAATACCACAGTTCGAATTGGTTCGGACATTGTCCTGCTTGGCGGCAACTCTGGCACGCTGCTTCGCTCAACAGATGCAGGGGCCACTTTTGCGCAGGCCAGTATCCCAACCTTTGGCGATGAGATTAACGATTTATAATTCGTCGATGCCTTGAATGGATTCGGTGTCGGTGACAACGGCCGTTTTCTGAAATCAACGGACGCCGGAGCCAGTTGGACGGTTTCCTTTGTGCCGACGGGGTCCAACCTATACGGGATTTATTTCCTCCATGCACTCCGGGGGCATGTGGTAGGACTGGACGGTGTGGTCTTTCGCACCTATGACGGGGGAATGACCTGGACGAGCCAGAGCAGCGGAACGGTGGAACGCCTGGAGAGCGTTTTCTTCACGAGCGACAATACCGGCTATGCGGTGGGGCGTGAAGATACCTACCTCAGCACGGCTGATGGCGGTGCAACCTGGACCTCCAGCATTCTGTTGGGAAATGATCGCGAACTTAACGAGGTATTTTTTCTTGATGCGAACAATGGCTACATGGCAGGTAATGCCGGGTTGATTCAAGTCAGCTCAGATGGCGGTGCTTTATGGACTACTCAAGCTTCGGGCACCGTTCAAGACCTCGAGGATATTCATTTTGCAACAGCCGGAGCAGGCGATGCGGCTGGCGCATCAGGAGCCGCAACCCTCTGGAATGCCGTTGTAACCTGTTCCGTTGCTCCTACTGGGCTCAATTCAGTCCCCTCTCTGGTAAGTGGAGTGGTCTTCAGATGGACCGCGTTGGCGGGTGCCGAACAATACCAACTGCAAGGCGGTCCTGTGGCAGGCGGAACTAACCGATTGCTTGCGCCAACGAATGCCTTAAACGTAGCGAACGCTTTCTTTACCCCGGCTACTTCGTACAATTGGAGGGTTCGGGCTCGCTGTGGTGCGGATGTTTCGCCTTGGTCGGCCCTGGCTGCGTTCACGATGCCAACCCTCCGCAAAGTAGTTACGAGTGCCGATGTACTGGTATTCCCCAACCCATCTTCCACGCAGGTAAATGTTCGCTTTCCAGAGATGATGTCCGAATTAGTGGTCCTGGCAGCGGATGGGCAACGGATGCTTCTTGATCTTGCTCCGGCCAACGCTTATTCGTTCGATGTGTCCCGGTGGCCAGCAGGCATTTACCTGCTTCGTGCAAATACAGGTCAAGACGTGGTTACCCAGACGTTAACCGTTGGATTCTAACTTGCTTCTATGCATAACATATAATATTCTATGCATAACATATAATATGCATAACATATAATATGTGTACGCCTCGAATGGCAAATATACTCCTTGGTCGCAGAGGGGTACAAGTTTTCGGACTTGGACTTGGGGGTGTAAGTCCCCTATGTGCGCGGGTAACGCCGCGAAGCATCAGTAAGCCGCAAGGTGGTTGGGGGCGACCCCAGCACTGAAGTAAGCGGGACTACGAAGGTTGGTACGGACGAACAGAAACTGGATAAGAGGCTTCGATGGTTGGGTAAGGCAGCACAGCATGCCAACGCCCCATGCAAAGGCCATCGCAGTAGATCCAGCCGGGATTAACCGAAAGTTATTTGCCTTACCGGGGGAGATCTCCGCGAAGTCTCGGACTTGGAGCGGAGAAGTCAGCAGAACCCATAGTAGCGGGCCCCTTGATGGCCTGTGAAGGGGGGAACATTAATGGTCCTTAATGGACGGTGGAGCAATGGCGCGCTACGGATAGTCTTCCAGCGCCATGGTAGCTAGCGACTAAGCGGGACAAAGAAGTTGAAAGAGTGATTGAACAGATTACATCAAGGACGAACCTTAAGGCAGCCTACCGCAAGGTAGTCAGCAACAAGGGTGCATCGGGCGTAGATGGTATGGAGGTAGGCCAGCTAAAGGCCCATCTTCACCGCCATGGAAGCGACTACATCCACTAGATGCAGGAAGGCCGCTATCAAGCGTCGGCAATCCGGGGGGTAGAAAAACCGAAATCGAATGGCAAGAAAAGGCTGCTGGGTATTCCCACGGCAACCGACCGCTTGGTTCAACAAGCCATCGCACAGGTACTGCAACCCGTATTCGAGACAACCTTCCAGCCCCACAGTTACGGATTTCGTCCAGGAAGGAACGCGCATCAGGCGGTAAAACAAAGCCTTGCGAACATCAACGAAGGATACCAGGACATTGTGGACATTGACCTGAAGTCATTCTTTGACGAGGTAGACCACGCTATCCTGCTGGAGTTGGTGTACAAACGGGTCAAATGCCGGATGACGCTGACGTTAATCCGAAGCTTTCTGCGTGCACCGATAGCCATCAACGGAAAATGGCACAAACGCCGAAAAGGAATACCGCAAGGTTCGCCTTTAAGTCCGCTACTCTCCAACATCCTGCTCAACGAGTTGGACAAGGAACTGGAAAAACGGGGACACCGGTATGTGCGCTACGCCGATGACTTCAGCATCTAGGTGC
>ENA-ORBV01001867-ORBV01001867.1-microbial-mat-metagenome-genome-assembly--contig:-NODE-1867-length-45639-cov-32.499166_pt1 | contig 45639 bp, 44 predicted proteins | sample MGYA00237777_ERZ505514 | MGnify/ENA primary metagenome ERZ505514 (study PRJEB26160, sample SAMN06269048) | microbial mat metagenome | isolation source: Oligotrophic lake microbial mat | place... | reverse complement strand
CATGAGCAACAGTTTCGGCTTCGGGGGGCAGAATGATACGATCATTGTTAGACAGTTTATTGCTTGACCTGCTCGCTGCTTCTCGATAAGTTATACAAATTATGTAATTCCGCTGAATTGCGTATCCTAAGCCTTTTGCATGTGGTAATCTTACCCTGCGGAGGAACTGTCCATGTCCAGCCGTCGCGGATTCACGCTCGTCGAGCTTCTGGTGGTGATCGGAATCATCGCGGTGCTCATCGCCATTCTGCTGCCGGCGCTCTCTTCTGCGAAGCGACAGGCGAATAGCACCAAGTGTCTCTCGGGCCTTCGCCAAATCGGGCAGGCGTTTCTGCTTTATGAACGCGATTATAAAGGCGCATGGCCGGTGGTCATCCATCAACAGGGCTCCGGCGCGCCATTCTTCCCAACGGGCCATGGCGACCGAGTCTGGCAAGACTTTCTTGCACCCTACATCGCCGGCAAGAAGACCATTCAGGAAAAAAAGGATCTGGAAGACATTCGTGCGACGTACGACAAATTCGCGTGTCCTGCTTACGAGCGGACGACCGATGCCGACCCGTTCTATTTCGGCAACCCGCTCGGGCCGACGGCGCTCATCGGCTACGCGATGCATTATCACCCCAGCTTTTACGAAGAACTTTACGCCGGCGCGCCGCTTGCCAGCGTCGGTTTAGCCTTCCCACGGATGGCTTTGGTTATTCGCGACGGCGCTCAAGGAATTTACGTCAAGGGCAGTGTTTGGGGGAAGCGAGGGTCAGAGCGCGGCGTAGTTGCCGACGCCGATGGTATGATCATTTTTACAATAGACCAGTTCGTTCCCGGCACCACCGGAAACGGAGTAGATTTTCAGCCGTATATGGCTCGCAACCCCAACTCGGCATTCAACCCGGCGCGCAATTTTCTGGTCAACGGCACGAGGCATGCAAGGCCCGGCCTCAGCAAACTCAAGGCCCAGAAAGTAAAGGGCATGAACTTGCTCTTCGCCGACGGGCATGCCGCGCCGGTAACGGTTGGCGAAGCATGGAATGCGATTCACAATCCCGGCCGTGACCGGATTGGGAAATTCAGTGCCTATGCAAATTACCGATAGGATTGAGATAGTCAGGGTGCTTTAAAAACATGGTTGAAGTTGACAGCCTCGTGGCAGGCTGACCAACATTTTTTCGAGTGAAACACAGGTTTCTGGTGCTTTTCTGAGGAGAACTATGCAACGCAAGTCATTGGTAATGGTTGCCGCAGCGGTTGCGGCAGGTTTAGCGTCGACGTCGGCTTGGGCCCAATCCGTCGCGGTTACGATCGGCGTCCGGGAGTCCAACTCGGTCGCGCCCGTCGGCGAGCCTGGCGGAACGGCCGGCAGCATCGAATGGATCAACAAGGATGCCCAGTCGCTACTGTTGAACGATACGTGGCAATCGTTTGTCTGGAACTTTGGCACCGATCCCGTTGCCGCTTTCGTCGGCAACGGCACGCTCAATGGAACGCGCGGAACGCTGGAACACATCCGGTTCCTCAACGGCGTCGGGTCGGCCGACTCATTTGAAATCTTTATCGACGGCCTGGTCAACACCGTCGCCGGCACACCGACCACCCTCACGGGTTTTGAATCGACCGAGACTCCCCCGGCCGATTTAACTGATCCGAATGGCGGATTCCTGTTCCGCGCCCCCACGTTGTCGGGCACCACCGCCCCCAACCTTGCTGCGTCTCCAAATATCTCACAGGTGACCGATGAACTGGCCGACACGGGCACACAGTCGCTCAAGGCCTCGTGGGCGTTCATCGACGCCGCCACCACGCGCTGGGTGCGCTTCACGACCTTCAATGCCGCCGAGAAGGCAAATCCGACCATCGATTTCACTTCCGGCAACTCGCTGACGATGCGCATTCGTGGCCGCATTGTCGGCCCGGCCGTCCGCTGGACGAGCACGAGCGCCGCCGCCAACTGGTCGGACGCAGCCAATTGGAACGCCGGCACCGTGGCCGGTTCGACGGGCGCCACGGGCGACAGCGCGTTCTTCGGAGCGGTCAACACCGCGCCGACGGTCGTCACCGCCGACATTCCGCTGACCCTAAACACGCTCCGCCTGCGAAGTGCGAACAGCTATACCTTTGAAACCAGCGATCCGATCGTCAACACATTGACGCTCACGGGCCCTCTGGCTGTCAGCAGCACCAACATCAACGCCGAGCAAGGCAGCCACACCATCAACGTGCCGATTTTGCTCCCGAACAAGGCGCTGGCCGTCACGGTGGGTGAAGCTGCGGCCACCCTCACGCTGGCCAATGTCAATTTCGATCCCAACGGAGTCGGTGCCGGCCAGACGCTGATTAAGAACGGCCCGGGCACGCTGGTTCTCCCGCAATTTCAGTCGTTCGTATCGAACCCTGACGACACGCCGCCGACTCCCCCGCTTCCGTCGCGTTCGCTGACCATCAACGAAGGTGCCGTGAAGTTGACGGCGAGCACTGGTGGCGCGGTCGTCAGCCGCGCTAATCGGCTCATCATGAGCGGCGCTCCGGGCGCCTGGACAGGGAAGTTAGACCTTAACAACAACGCACTGATCCTCGATTACGCCGATCCTACACTCGGCGGGATCAATCCGCTGGGCTTGCAAGAAGACCGCCTGATCCAGGGCTACGCCGGTGGCGCGTGGAACGGCAACGGCATCGCGTCTTCGGCAGCGGCCGCCGCGCCCGGCACCGCCGTCGGCATTGCCGATATTGTTGATTTGGGTTCACCCGCGACGTTCCTCGGTCAGCCGGTAGACGGCTCAACGGTCGTCATGCGCTACACCCGCAGCGGCGATGCCAACCTGAGCGGCGGTGTTGATTTGGACGATTTCACGGTTCTCGCCGCCAACTTCGGCCTGGCCGGTCGGTGGGCGAAAGGCGATTTCAACTACGACGGTAACGTGAACCTCGACGATTTCACGGCGCTGGCGTCCAACTTCGGAACCAGCATTCCAGGCGACGCCCCGCGCTCCAGCGTGCCGGAACCGGGGATGCTTTCGGCACTCGGCTTGGCGGCGGCGGGCCTGATGGGCCGTCGGCGTCGCGCCTGATCCGGCGTTACGGCATTCAACTTCGACACGCGCGCCCGGCGGAACCCTTCCGCCGGGCGTTTTGCTTTGATTGACGGGAAATCCTCTATCGAATACGATGTTTCGCCTTCCGAATCGAAAATGCTGATCGGAAAACCCGAGCCAGGCGGACTGAAGTCCGCCCGCCCGAAAAGACAGAATCTATCGATCAATTTGTTGCAGCAGTAAGGAATGAGATCATGCGAGCAAGCGAAGTGCGCCGCGGTCAGGCCGTTAAGTTTGATGGCAAGCTTTTCGTCGTCACCAACGCCGACCATAACACGCCGGGCAACTTGCGCGCCAAGGTGCAGTTTAAGATGCGCGACGTGATGAAGAACACGATCATCGACCGCCGGGTGGGCGCGACCGATGACATTGAAACCACCAACCTCGATACCCGCGAGGTGGAGTACCTTTACAGCGACAACGAGGGCCACATTCTGATGGACCTCGAATCGTTCGATCAGGAAACCATCGGCAAAGAAGTGTTCGGCAAAGACATTCTTTACTTGAAGCCCAATACCACGTTCAACGCCATGTACCACGACGGCAAAATCGTCAGCTACGACTTGCCTAAAACGGTGGATTTAAAGGTGAAAGAAACCCCCCCGAGCATCAAAGGCGCCACCGCCACCAACCAGCTTAAAGACGCAGAGTTGGAGACGGGCCTGACGACCCGCGTACCGGGCTTCATCGAGATCGGCGAGATCATCCGCATCAACACCGAAACCGGCGAGTACCTCAGCCGGGCGTAAATAAAATCGTACCATCGGCGTCTCGCCAGTGTCGCCGGTACGCCGGCGAGTAATGCAAAATCTGCTACGGGTACTTCGCACATCGGCGGGACGCCGATGCTACTTGTGTCCGTCCACTTTTTTCTTCACCGGCACCAGCAGTTTGATCAGGTCGCTGAGCACTTCAATCTGGCTCATCGTCGCGTCGATTTTCACAACGCGGTCGGCGGGGTAATGCTCGAGCACCGGGCGGGTTTCGCGCTCGTAGACCTCCATGCGTCTGCGGATGACGGCGTCGCTGGCGTCGTCGATGCGGTTTTCTTTCAATGCCCGGCGCTTGAGGCGTTCGACCATTTTGCTCAGGTCGCCGCAGACCAGGTAAATCACTTTGACGACGTCGATCACGTCTTCCATCAACTTCGCCTGCTCGACGTTTCGCGGAATGCCATCGAGCACGAGAATCTCGGTTTCGGGGTGGAAGCGGTTCACCCATTCCATGCCTTTGATATAGTTCTTCCACAAATCGATGGTGAACTCATCCGGCACCAGCTCGCCGCGGCTGGAATATTCCCAGAACTTGCGGCCGACGTCGCTTTGCAAGTCGAGCGACCGAAACACGTCGCCGCACGCGAAGTGATAGAAGCCGGGGATCGACCCGAGAATCTTCCCCTGCGTTCCTTTGCCGCTGCCCGGGGCGCCGAAGAGGAGCACGGTTTTGTAGCGCATGAAATCATCCTAACATGACGCCAATGTTTTCGTAAACTGGAAATGATTCCGCGATGACGGATTTAACGATTGACGATTGACGATTAAAAGTACTGCTCCCCTCAATCGTTAATCGTTAATCGTTAATCGTCATTCCTCGGTTTCCTTCAACTTTGCGATCACCCCGAAGTCTTCCAGCGTGGTCGTATCGCCCTTCACTTCCCCGCCGGCGGCGACTTCTTTGAGCAGCCGCCGCATGATCTTGCCGCTGCGGGTTTTGGGCAGGGTATCGGTGAAGCGGATCTGGTCGGGCTGGGCCAGCGCGCCGATTTGCGTGCGGACGGTTTTGATCAGTTCTTTCTTCAGCTCGTCGCTGGGTTTGTGCCCCGACCGCAGCGTAACAAACGCGGCGATGCCCTGGCCCTTCATTTCGTGCGGCATTCCCACCACCGCGGCCTCGGCGACCGACGGATGGCTGACCAGCGCGCTTTCGATTTCGGCGGTTCCCAGGCGGTGGCCGCTGACGTTGAGCACATCATCCACCCTGCCCATGATCCAGAAGTAGCCGTCGTCGTCCCGCCGCGCGCCGTCGCCGGTGAAGTACATGTCCGGCACGTCGGTCCAATACTGCTTCTGGTACCGATCCGGGTCGTTGAAGATGCCGCGTAACATGGCTGGCCACGGTTTGCGGATGACCAGCAGCCCGCCGACGTTGTGCGGCAGTTCTTTGCCGTCGCGATCGACAATAGCGGCATCCACGCCGAAGAAGGGCAGCGTGGCGGTACCCGGTTTGGTGGGTGTGACGCCGGGCAGCGGGCTGATCATGATCATGCCGGTTTCAGTCTGCCACCAGGTGTCGACGATCGGGCAATTTTTGTGGCCGACGACTTCGTGATACCACATCCACGCTTCGGGGTTGATCGGCTCGCCGACCGTTCCCAGCAATCGCAGCGAGGATAGATCGTGCTTATCAACGAATTCGCGTCCGGCTTTTATGAACGCGCGGATGGCGGTGGGCGCGGTGTAAAAGATGCTGACCTTGTGCCGTTCGATGATGCTCCAGAAGCGGCTGAAGTCGGGAAAGTTTGGCGCGCCTTCGTACATCATGCACGTCGCGCCGTTGGCGAGCGGGCCGTAGACAATGTACGAGTGGCCGGTAACCCAGCCGACATCGGCGGTACACCAATAGACGTCGTTATCCTGAATATCAAACACATATTTTGTGGTGAGATAAGTCCCCACCATGTAGCCGGCGGTGGTGTGCTGGATGCCTTTGGGCTTGCCGGTGCTGCCGCTGGTGTAGAGTACGAAGAGCAGGTCTTCGCTATCCATTTCCTCCGCGGGGCAGACTGAAGACTGCCCCGCGATCGCGTCGTGCCACCAGACGTCGCGGCCGGGCTGCATCGAAACGCTTTCGCCGGTGCGCTTTAGTACGATCACCTTTTGAATGAGGGCAGTCTTGGTGAGCGCTTCATCGACATTTTTCTTCAGCGCCACCACCGCCCCGCGGCGGAAGCCGCCGTCGGCGGTGATGATGATGTTGCTCTGGGCATCCTCGACTCGATCGGCAATCGCCTGGCTGCTGAACCCGCCGAAGATCACGCTGTGGGCCGCGCCGACGCGGGCGCAGGCGAGCATGGCAATGGCCGCTTCGGGGACCATGGGCATATAGATGGTGACGCGATCGCCTTTTTTAACGCCGTGTTGTTTCAGTGCGTTGGCAAATTTGCAGACTTCGTCGCGAAGTTGCGTGTAGGTGTACTTTCTGACTTCCGGGCCCTCCCCCCGGCCCGCTCCCGGAGTACCAGGAGGGGGAGTAAGCGGCTCGCCTTCGAAGATGATGGCGGTTTTGTCGCCTTTGCCGTCGGCGATTTGCTTATCGAGGCAGTTGTACGAAACGTTGGTTTTTCCGCCGACGAACCACTTGGCGTAAGGCAGGTTCCAGTCCAGAACCTTGTCCCACTTTTTGAACCAGTGCAGTTCTCCGGCCACCTTGCCCCAGAACTGCTCTGGGTGATCGATCGATTCGCGATACAACCGGTTGTATTCGTCCATCGACTTCAACCGCGCCTTGGCGGCAAAATGCGCCGGTGGGTTGAAGATGCGATTTTCCTGCTGCGTTGATTCGATACTGGCTTCAGACGACATACTGTTCCTCCACGAAATTGCTGTCCGAGCGGATGTTAACCGATCAACGCGTAACGATTAACGATTGACGATTAAGCAGACAGGTAAATCCGTCGCCCCCATCTCTTCTCAATCGTCAATCGTCAATCGTTACGCCCTAGTTGCATGACGCCGAAGATTCGACCAAGATACGCCCAGTCGTAACAACGGGCAGTTTGGGAAGTCTGGTGCGACGAATTGACACATTGAAAAGGCGCCGTGCCGCCACGATCATCCTCCGTAATTCTTGCAGTCGGAGATGTGGGTTTTCCGATCGTGAACGTTGTAGGCGGTTACGGATTTTCTAATTGCAGCCGTCGGGTGCATATGAGCGCAAGCAAGCGGACGCGTTTTATCTTTCCACGCTGGGTGAACTACGCCCTCCCGGTTCTGATCGTGACGGTGATGGGCGGCGGGTTGTATTTGCCCACGATCGTCACGTTCGGTTTCTCCAGTTCAACGCTGGATGTCGGCTACGCTCCGATTCAGCCGGTGCCCTTCAGCCATGCGCTGCACGCCGGCGAGTTGGGCATCGATTGCCGGTATTGTCACAGCACGGTCGAAAAAACCGCTTTTGCGGCAATTCCCAACACGCAGGTGTGCATGAATTGCCACACCAACGTTCGCAACGTGAGTGAGAAGCTCAAACCCGTCCAGGCGAGTTGGGAAACCGGCAAGCCGATTCAATGGGTGAAGGTTCACGATCTTCCTGACTTTGCCTTCTTCGACCACTCGGCCCACGTAAACAGCGGCGTGGGGTGCGTTTCCTGTCACGGGCGGATCGACACAATGGAAGTCGTTTATCAAGCTGAGAGGCTGAGCATGAGCTGGTGCATCGATTGCCACCGCAATCCGGAAAAGGCGCTGCGGCCGAAGGATCAGATCACCAACATGAAATACAAAGCCGAAGCCCGTGAAGGCGAAAACGAACTGCAGGCGCAGCTTCGCGTCGGAAAAGAACTCAAAGAGAAATATAAGATTCACGACGAGGCCTACATGACCTCGTGCTCGACGTGTCATCGATAAGTGTGTTGTGCGTCGTAGGTTGGAGGTTGGAAGGAGAATGCCAACACACAACCTAAAACGTACGACCTACAACCAGCACAAACTCTCATGAGCCAGACCACCACTAACTCCACCAACGCCCGCCTCTACTGGCAAAGCATCAGCCACGCCGCCGACACGCCCGAAATTCGGCAGTTGATCGAAAATGAGTTTCACGGCTACAGCCCCACGGAAATTTCGTCGATGCCCCGGCGGAAATTTCTTAAGCTGATGGGCGCTTCGCTGGCCCTGTCGGGCCTTACGCTCACTGGGTGTCGGCGGTGGCCGAAGGAACATCTCGCGCCATACACCTCGGCGGTTGGCAACCGGCTTCCCGGTGTTCCCGAGCAATACGCCACCAGCATGGAACTGGGGGGCATTTCGCGCGGCGTGCTCGCCACAGCGTATGACGGTCGGCCCATCAAAATTGAGGGCAACCCTTCGCACCCCGGCTTCTCCACCTGGAACGGCAAGCACGGCTCGGCGGACCACTACGCCCAAGCAAGCATTCTGGAACTGTATGACCCCGATCGAAGCCGATTTGTGATCGATCGCTCCGGCGAAGGGCCTAAACAATCCACCTGGGATGATTTCATCGCCACCGCCGGCGCTTACCTGAAAGCCAACTGCCCGCAAGGCGCGGGGTTGGCAATCATCAGCGAAGCGAGCGAGTCGCCGAGTTTCAACGATATGAAAGCCCGCCTGCTCGCCGCCATGCCGCAGGTGACGTGGACGGAATACGAACCGCTTTCAAACGATAACGAAGTGCTCGGTGTGAAGCAGGCTACGGGCAAAGCCGGCCGTTCGGTGCTGAAGCTCGACACCGCCGCCGCCATCTTCAGCCTCGACTGCGATTTCCTGGGCTTGCACCCGAACCACACGCGGTACTCGAATGATTTTGTGAAGGGTCGCAAAAGCGCCGATGCTTCGGGCATGATGAGCCGGTTGTACGTGGTTGATTCCACCTTCAGCCTCACCGGCACGAACGCCGATGAGCGCCTTCCGGTGAAGCCGTCGCGTGTCGAAGCGATCGCAGCGGGTTTGGCTGCCGAGTTGGGCGTGCCGGGGGTTCCGGCTGCAACGCTCGATGCGGCAGAAAAGGAATTCGTGGCCGCCGCCGCGAAAGACCTGAAGTCCGCCGGCAATCGTGGCGTGGTCACGGTCGGGCCGGATTCTTCGCCGGGTACGCATGTTCTGGCTTACCTGATCAACGCAAGCCTTCGCTCGATCGGCTCTGTAGTGACCTACGTCGCGGTCGCCGATCGCACCGCAACCGATGCCGCCAACCTCGCACAACTCGCCGGCGATGCTGCCGCGAACAAGGTGAAGGCGCTGCTCATCCTCGGCGGCAACCCGCTGTTTGATGCGCCGGCCGATATCAACTTTGCAGAGGTGCTTAAAGCATCGGGCCTAACCATTCACCTTTCGTACTACCAGAACGAAACATCGCTGGTTTGCAAGTGGCACCTGCCGCGTTCGCACTATCTCGAAGGCTGGGGCGACGGTCGATCGTGGGACGGCACCATCTCCACCGCTCAGCCGCTGATCGAACCCCTCTTCGGCGGGAAAAGCCCGATCGAACTGCTGGCGATCCTCTCCGGCGATAAAGTTGCCGATGGCCAGGCGATCGTCCGGCGAGCGCTAAATCTTGGCGACGAAGGCGCCTGGCGAAAAACGATTCACGACGGCGTCGTAGCCGATTCGGCCTACCCGGCGGTGATTGCCGGCCAAGGGTCGATGCCGCAGATTAACGTCGCGGCCGCGGGCAAGTATGAAGCACGCTTTGTTCCGCACTACGGCGTTTACGACGGCCGCTATGCCAACCTCGGCTGGCTGCTGGAACTCCCCGATCCGCTCAGCAAGCTCACATGGGACAACGCCGCGCTGATCAGCATCAAAGATGCGCAAGAACTTGCCATTGATAACGGCGACGTGCTGTCGATGACCATCAACGGCAAAAAGCTTGAGATCCCGGCATACATACTTCCCGGTCAACCTTTGGGCGTGATCACCCTGCCGCTGGGTCTGGGCCGCAGCGCTGCGGGGAACATCGGCGGGCTGACCGCCGGCGGTGTGTTCTCGATGGGTTTCAACACCTACGCCCTGCGTACGAGCACGGGTCTGAACTCGGCGCCGGTGGAATTCACCAAGACGGGCACAACCTACAAGCTGGTTGCCACCACCGATCACTTCCTGATGGACGAAGTGGGCTTTAAGGGCCGCGAAGTGCGCGCCGGCAAGAAGCATGAAAGCGGCCGCATCGTCCGAGAAGCGACGTTGGCTTCATATGTGGCGCACGGAAAGAACGATCACGCGTTCGCCCCGCCCGATTCGCACGGCCCGGCGTCGCGTTTGCAAATCTTCGCCGCGCCAACGAATTATCCGAAAACCGACGAAGGCGCGCCCGATCTTTTCAACAACCCCCACGCCTGGGGCATGGCGATTGACATGACCGCCTGCATCGGCTGCAGCGCGTGTGTGGTTGCGTGTCAGGCGGAGAACAATATTCCGGTGGTCGGCAAGGAAATGGTGGCCATCAACCGCGAAATGCATTGGCTGCGCATCGACCGCTACTTCAAGGGCGATCGCAATGACCCGAACCCGCAAGTGGTTCACCAGCCGATGATGTGCGTGCATTGCGAAAACGCGCCGTGCGAACAGGTGTGCCCCGTCGCCGCCACGGTACACGACACCGAGGGGCTGAATACGATGGTCTACAACCGCTGCATCGGCACGCGCTATTGCAGCAATAACTGTCCGTACAAGGTGCGCCGGTTTAACTATTACGACTATCACTCGACCGGCCCGCGCGCAGGCCGATATCGCATGCCTTACCTGAACTGGCCCGATGCCCAGCCGAAGGAACAGATTGATCCGATGCTGTGGCTGCAGTTCAACCCTGAAGTGACAGTTCGCATGCGCGGCGTAATGGAAAAATGCTCGTACTGCACGCAGCGCATCGCCGGAGCGAAAATCGCGGCTCGGAACGCCTGGAAACAGGGTCAGCGCGAAAGCTTTACGGTCGCCGACGGTGATGTTGTCACCGCCTGCCAGCAGGCCTGCCCGACTGAAGCAATCGTATTCGGCAACTTAAATGACAAGAACAGTACCGTTCGCCAGTGGCAATCCAATCCACGGGCGTATGCGGTGCTGGATGATCTGAACACCCGCCCGCGCACGCTTCACCTGGCGAAGCTACGCAACCCGAGCAAAGAACCCGCGCCGGCGGCGGCGCATGACGACCATCACGGCTAAAACGAGCACCGCAACGTATGGCAACGACCACATCCATCCCCAACATGCCCGTTCGCAACGGCGACGACATCGATAATACATTCGATGACGCCCGGGTGCGCGCACCGCTGATCGTCGGCGGCAAGGGCTTCGCCGAGGTAACGCGCGTCGTCACCCGAATTGCCCTGGAAGAGCCGCCGGGATGGTGGTATCTGGCCTTCGCCGCATCGCTGGGCTTGCTCAGTCTCATGGGCATCACCATCGGCTACCTGATGCTGGCCGGCGTGGGCATTTGGGGCAACAACCAGCCGGTGGCGTGGGCGTTTGATATCGTCAACTTCGTGTTTTGGGTCGGCATCGGCCACGCGGGCACACTCATCAGCGCGATTCTGTTTTTGTTCCGGCAAAACTGGCGAACGGGCATCAACCGTTTTGCCGAGGCGATGACGATCTTCGCCGTCATCTGCGCCGCGACGTTTCCCGGCATTCACGTCGGACGGCCGTGGCTGGCGTACTGGCTGTTTCCCATCCCGAATCAGATGGCGATGTGGCCGCAGTTCCGAAGCCCGCTGCTGTGGGACGTGTTTGCCGTCGGCACTTACTTCACGGTGTCGCTGCTGTTCTGGTACGTGGGCATGATTCCCGATCTGGCCACGCTGCGCGACAAGAGCAAGACGCGTGTTCAACAGATCGTCTACGGCGCCTTGGCACTGGGCTGGACGGGCAGTTGTCGCGCCTGGCATCGCTACGAACGGGCCTACCTGATTCTGGCCGCACTCAGCACGCCGCTGGTGCTTTCTGTGCATTCGGTCGTGTCGTTCGATTTCGCCACCAGCCAGTTGCCCGGGTGGCACACCACCATCTTCCCGCCCTACTTCGTCGCCGGGGCCGTGTTCGGCGGATTTGCCATGGTTTTAACGCTGGCGATTCCGTGCCGCGCGCTGTTCGGCTTGAAAGACATTATTACCCTGCGCCATATCGATAATATGAACAAGGTCATGCTGGCGACGGGGCTGATCGTCGCCTACGCCTACGCGGTCGAATTCTTCACCGCGTGGTACAGCCAGCACTACTACGAGCAATATGCGTTTGTAAACCGCGTGTTCGGCGCATCGCCGTGGGCGTTCTGGTGCATGTTTACCTGCAACGTTTTTGCGCCGCAGATCATGTGGTTCAAGTGGGCGCGCAACAGCCTGGTGATTACATTCATCGTGGCCAACTTCGTCAACGCCGGCATGTGGTTCGAACGGTTCGTCATCATCGTGACGTCGCTGCAGCGAGACTTCCTTTCCAGCTCGTGGGGATTGTTCAAACCGTCGTGGGTGGATTTGGCGCTGCTCGCGGGCAGCTTCGGTTTGTTCTTCACGCTGTTCTGTCTGTTCATCAAGTTTCTGCCCATCATCGCGATGGCGGAAGTGAAGAGTATTCTGCCCGAGGCGCATGCGCATGGCCCTGAACCGGACTTGCAACGAACCGATTACCGACCCGATGAATCCGCCCACGATCCACATCGGGCGCATCCGGCTCACTGAGGTTGACGCAACAAGCAAAGGTAAGAGTTATGTCGACGTTACTTGAAGAACCTGAGCCGGCGCACGCATCGGTCACCGAAGACGCCGAGCCGCTGCCACAACTGGCAGCGGTGATGGCCGAGTTTGATAACGTCGACGACGTGATGCGCGCCGCCCGCACCGTGCGCGATGCCGGCTACAAAAAATGGGACGTCCACTCGCCGTTCCCCCTGCACGGAATCGATGACGCGATGGGCATCAAAATGACCGTCCTCCCCTGGATCGTCCTGGTCGGCGGGCTGACGGGGCTGTTCGGCGGGCTGCTGCTCACCTGGTGGAGCAACGCCAGTCACATCCCCACGCCGTTCATGAGCAACCTGCAGGGCTACCCATTTCTTATCAGCGGCAAGCCCGTGTGGTCGCTGCCGGCGAATATTCCGGTCATTTTTGAAACAACGGTGCTGTTCAGCGCGCTAACGGCGGTGTTCGGCATGCTCATCATGAACAAGCTGCCAATGCACTACAATCCGCTGTTCAACAACGCGCGATTCACACGGGTGACTGATGACCGGTTCTTTGTCGTGATCGACGCACGCGATCCGAAGTTTGACGAAGAGCGAGTGACCCATTTGCTACAAAAGCTCAATCCAATATCGCTGGAAAAGGTGGAGGACTGATGGCCGCCGGTGCTGATCGACCTGATTTTGCTTATGTTCGCGGGCCGGCCGGCGCGCTGGAAGATTTTCGGCTGCGCAAGCTGCCGAAGTGGTTTATCTATCTTGCGATCATCGGCGCGGCGGCATCGTGGATTCCGCTGGCAGTCATCTATCGTGCTCGCTACAACACCAGCCCGCAGCCGCGGATCCATATTTTTCAGGATATGGATAACCAGCCGAAATTCCGCCCGCAGGATGAAAACCCGCTTTTTGCCGATGGTCGCTCCATGAGGCCGGCGGTGGTGGGCGCGGTCGCGCGCGGGCAACTGAATGCCGACGAGCACTTTAACCTCGGCTACAAAACCGCCCCGGGCGCCGACGGCAAACCCGCAGCAACGTTTTACGGCGGTTTCCCGGACGGCGTGCAAACAGCGTTAAACGATCCGGCGACCGCCGCAACGCTCCTGCTCCGAGGGCAGAACCGCTTTGATATTTACTGCGCCGCCTGTCACGGGCAGGACGGCCAGGGCAAAGGGCCCATCCACCTTCGCGCCGACGAGCTGACGCGCAACGGCGTGCAGGGCATGCAGTGGGTCGCTCCGAGCAATCTCACCGATTTCGACCGCCGAAGCCGGGCGAACGGACATCTTTACAACACCATTACCAACGGCATTCGCAATATGGGCGGCTACGAGGGGCAGATCGCGCCCGCCGACCGCTGGGCGATCGTCGCGTATATGCGAACGCTGCAATTTTCGCAGACCGCCAAGCCCGAAGTGGTGCCGGCGGACAAGCGGGATGTGTTGAAATAGCGGATAGCGGATAGCAAGAAAGAAAGAGAACACACTTGGCACACGGTCACCATTCAAATGCCGCCGACAACGACCAAATGCAACTGAGCGGGAAGGCCAATGGCATCGCCGTTATTTTGCTGCTGATTGGCGTGGTTGGCGTGCTGGCGAGCCTGGGCGTGAGCATGGCGGGCGGCGGGCTGAAGCGATTTTATCACGCGTATGCTACGGGGTACGCGTTTGTGTTCAGCATCGCGATGGGCGGGCTGTTTTTCCTGCTGGTGCATTACCTGGTGCGCGCCGGCTGGAGCGTCGCTGTGCGGCGGGTTCCTGAAGCGCTGGCCGCCACGCTGCCCATCATGGGGCTGCTGGCGATTCCGTTGGTCGTCGCGGTGTGGTCGGGCAAGGGGGATGTTTACCCGTGGGCGCAGCCCATGCCCGATCATCCGACGGGTTCACCCCTGAAAAGCATTGAAGCAGTCACGCACGCCGCAATGGCAAATACCCATGCCGGGGTGGACGCTTCAGCGGCCGCCGAACCGCATCGGGCACCGGCACAGCAAAACGAGCACAACGTCACCGCCGACTCTCACGGAACGCGATCGGAGCCTCACACTTCCCACCCCACGTCCGCCGGCGCAAAGCCTGTGAGCGCGCTGACGATGGGCAAGTTGGTGTGGCTCAATCCATCGTTCTGGACAGCGCGCATCGTTTTCTACTTCGTCTTCTTTTCACTCGTGGCAATGTTGTTCATCCGCAAATCGCGGTCGCAGGATAGAAGTGGCGATCACACGATCACCGAAAAGCTCAATCTCGCCGCTGCCCCGCTCATGCTTCTGACGTTTGCACTGTTCACGTTCGCATCGTTTGATCTGATCATGGCGCTGGATAGCGACTGGTACAGCACGATCTTCGGCATCTACTACTTCGCCGGATCGATCGATGCGATGCTGGCCACGGTCATCATCACGCTGGCGATTCTGCAACGCGCCGGCTATCTGCAGCACAGCGTCACCAAAGAGCATTACCACGATCTGGGGAAGTGGCTGTTCGCGTTCACGTTTTTCTGGGGCTACATCGCCTTCAGCCAATATATGCTGATCTGGTACGCCAACATCCCCGAAACCACGTATTGGTTTGCAAGGCGCGGCGCGACCACCAACCCCGACCAACTCACGGCGGTGGGTGGCTGGGCGACTTGCACGCTGGCCCTGCTCTTCGGCCGGCTGCTCATCCCTTTTGCGGGGCTGCTCAGCCGGCATGTAAAGCGCAACAACGCATCACTGGTGTTCTGGGCGGCGTGGATTCTGGTGTTCCACTACGTCGATATGCTCTGGATCATCATGCCCGAGTACAGCGCTAAGTTTACTTTCGGGCTACCAGAAATTGCCTCGCTGGTCGGGCTGGTTGGCATCTTTGCCGGATCGGTGATCTGGCGGCTGGGCGCGGCGGCGCTTCGCCCCGTGAAAGACCCTCGGCTGCCCGAATCACTGGCGTTCCACAACATCTGATGACGATTCGCTGCGTGTGAACGAAGGAAGGAAATATGGCGTACACGATCGATGTAAATGTTCCTAAAGTCGCCTTGGTGGGTACGGTTAGCGTCATCCTTTTAGCGGTGATTCTGCTGGGCACGCACGGGTACTTTTTGAAACTGGAGCACGATGAGTTTACGGCCAAGAACTACAGCGTGGCCTATCCGTTGAAGGCCGAGGCTGAAGGCCTGGCCGGCAAGCACCTGCATCAATATCGATTGGTCGAAGGTTCGCCCGGCACGGTTCAAATTCCGATCGATCAGGCGATGAAAATCATGGCTGCGACAAAAGGTCACCCCCCCACGACACAGCCGTTAGGTGGGTCCTAATATTTTGCAATGACCCGTGTATTGTTATCCATCCTCGCATGCCTGCTTCTCGCTTCCCGTGCGGTTGCGCAAACCACTGCGCCGACTGGGACGCCGGCGCCGCGCGTCGCTTACCAGGAATGGATTCCGCCGGAGATGCGCGATATCGGCATTGATGAAAAGCCAGGCCTTTCGCTTCCGCTTGGCCTCAAGTTCTTCAACGACCGCGGGCAAGTCGTGGCTTTGAAAGACTATTTCGACGGCACGAAGCCGGTCGTGCTGCAACTGGGCTACTTCGGGTGTCCGCAGCTTTGCGGGCAGATCACGCAGGGCATGGTCGCTTCGATGCTCGACCTCACGCTCAACCTCGGCGACGATTATCGCGTGGTTTATGTGTCGTTCGATCCCACCGAGCAATATCAGTTGGCCGCGCAAAAAAAGCAGTCGATTCTGCAATCGTACCAACGGCAGACCGCCTCGGCGGGGTTGCATTTGCTTACCGGCGACAAGAAAGAAATTCTCGAGCTCGCCCGGGCCGTGGGCTACAAATTCAAGTGGGTCGAATCGCAGCGGCAGTTCTCCCACCCGGCCGCCATCATGGTCTTCACGCCCGATGGCAAGCTTTCACGATATTTATATGGCGTGAAATTTGATCCGCGCACTCTGCGGTTAAGCTTGGTTGAAGCCGGGCAGGGTAAAATCGGCACCACGGTTGATCGCATTATGCTGATCTGCTTTATGTACGATGGGACAACAGGCAAATACGGTCCGAAGGTGGCCATGCTGGTCATGCGGACCGGAGGCGCGCTGACGGTCATCGGCCTGGCCAGCGTGTTGACTTACGTTTATACGAGAGAACGCCGCCGCAAAAAGCGACAGGCGGCTTCGTTGATTTAGTCGGACAGGCTTAACGAGCAAACCATGTCGAATTCGATTTTAGCACAGGCAGTCGGCAAAACGTTTTGGATGCCCGAGCAGGCATCCACCGTCGCGGCCGAGGTCGACTGGATGTTTTACGTCATCCTGTACGTCTGCTATTTCTTTTTCTTCCTCATCGTCGTGATGATGCTGGGTTTCCTTTTCAAGTATCGTTACCGAAAAGGTGCGCCCGAACATCCTGCTCCCCCCGGGCATAGTTTGGCGCTGGAAATGCTCTGGACGATCCCGCCGACGATTATCCTGCTGCTGATCGCCTGGCGCGGCTTTCGTGGGTTTATGGATATGACCGTCGCGCCACCCAACTCGTACGAAGTGCAGGTAAACGGCCAGATGTGGAATTGGGCGTTCATGTACCCCAACGGCGTCACGCCCACGTTTGCGGCGCCAAGCCCGAATGAGTTGACCATTCCCGAATTGCACGTGTGGAAAGATCAACCGATTCGACTCGTGCTCAACAGCACCGATGTCATCCACAGCTTTTACATCCCCGCCTTTAGGGTGAAAAAAGACGTCGTCCCCGGCCGGTTCAACAAGATGTGGTTCCAAGCGACGAAAGCGGGCGAATATCCGGTTTACTGCGCCGAATACTGCGGCATCAGCCACTCTGAAATGCGGGCCAAAGTCGTCGTGCATCCGAACAAGAAGATGTTTGACGACTGGCTCGCCGAAGCAAGCATCTGGCTGCCGAAAATGACCTACCAGGAACGTGGAAGAATATTGCACGGGCAATACTGCAGTTCCTGCCACAGCATCGACGGCTCAAAGAACACCGGCCCGTCGTGGAAGAACCTCTACGGAGAAGAACGGGCGCTTGCCGACGGCAGCAAGGCGATTGCGGATGAAGAGTATGTGCGTGAATCGATCTATTACCCGCAGAAGCGGATTGTCGCCGGTTACCCCGCCGGGCAGATGAACAGTTTCCTCGGGCAGTTGGCCGAAGACGACGTGCGGGCGCTCACCTGGTACATGAAATCCATCAGCGACAACTTTGATAAGAGCCTGCTGCCGACCAAGAACGCCGCCGAGACCGATTCGGCGGGCGCCGGCACGCCGCCGGCGACTGATGCGCCCAATCTGGGTGCGCCGAACCCAGGCGCGCCAAAGCATTGACGCGGCAAGACATGGAAGTCACTGTTAAGTTTGGTCTTAAGTATAAGATCGATTTGAAGTTTCAGAAAGACGTTTGAACCGGAGCTGCTATGTCAGTCATCTCCACTCCCAATCAGTTCGAATCGCCGGCCAAGAGTCATGAGCCGCACGAACAGCACTACCTGAACCACTCCAAGGGCTTTTTGTCCTGGGCGCTCACGCTCGATCATAAACGCATCGGGCTGATGTACATGGTGCTCGTGCTGATCGCGTTATTCCTCGGCGGCACTTTCGCGATGCTGCTCCGCACCGAGCTGATCGCGCCCGGCCCCACCCTTATGGCCGACAAAGCGGCGGCGTGGAACCTCTACAACCACATGTTCAGCCTGCACGGCGCGGTGATGGTGTTTCTGTTCATCATCCCGGCGGTGCCGGCGATTTTGGGCAACTTCGTTTTGCCGATGATGCTCGGCGCCAAAGACGTGGCTTTCCCGCGGCTGAACCTGCTCAGCTTGTATGTCTACGCGTTTGGCGCAATGTTCTTCCTTTACGTTCTGCTGAGCGGCGTTATCCACGCGTGGACAGGAACCTCGCTGCCCGGCGGGTTTGGCTTGGATACCGGCTGGACATTCTACACCCCGTATTCAAGCACCAAGAGCATGAGCGGCGTTATTCCCGCTACGTTCGGCGCGTTTGTTCTCGGTTTCAGCTCGATTCTCACCGGCGTAAATTTCGTCTCGTCGATTCACACGCTGCGGCCCAAGGGCATGGGCTGGTTTGACATGCCGCTGTTCCTGTGGGGCTTGTATGCCACCAGCATTATTCAGATCCTTGCGACACCGGTACTGGCGATCACGCTCATGCTGCTCATAACCGAGCGGGCGATTGGCATCGGCATATTTGATCCAGCCCTGGGCGGCGACCCGGTGCTTTACCAGCACTTTTTCTGGTTCTACAGCCACCCCGCCGTCTACATCATGATTCTGCCGGCAATGGGGGTGATCAGCGAGATCATTTCCACCTTCAGCCGTCGCCACATTTTTGGCTACACGTTCATCGCCTACTCTTCCATCGCCATTGCCCTGCTGGGCTTCCTGGTGTGGGGCCATCACATGTTTACCAGCGGACAGAGCGCGCTCGCCAACGTGCTGTTCAGCCTGATCACCTTCAGCGTGGCGATTCCTTCGGCCGTAAAAGTGTTTAACTGGGTGACGACCATGTACAAAGGGTCGATCCGCCTGCAAACGCCGATGCTCTACGCCATTGGCTTTATCTGGATGTTCTCCATCGGCGGGCTGACCGGCATCTTCCTGGCCGCACTGTCGGTAGACATTCACATGCACGATACCTACTTCGTGGTGGCTCACTTTCACTATGTGATGGTCGGCAGCATGCTGTTTGCCTTCATCGGCGGGATGAATTACTGGTTCCCGAAGATGTTCGGCAAGATGTACAACGAAAAAGTCGCGGTCTTTGCGGCCATTCTGTTGTTCATCGGGTTCAACCTGACGTTCTTTATTCAGTTCGTCGCCGGCAGCCAGGGCATGCCCCGGCGGTATGCGACGTATCCGGTGCAGTTTGTGTCGCACCACTTCTGGTCGACGATCGGCGCGTACGTCATGGGCGCGTCGCTGGTTATTGTGCTGTTCAACTGGGTTGCGGCGTTGATCAACGGCAAGAAGGCGCCGGCAAACCCGTGGGGGTCGAACACGCTGGAATGGCAGTCGGCCTCGCCCCCCCCGCACGATAACTTCGCAACCGCGCCGGTGGTGACCGATCCGTACTATCTCGATCGATGGAAGTTTGTTTCCGATGAAGAAGGCTGGGTCCTGACCGACGAAGCCAAGGCAGCACTCGCCGCCGGCGCCGCGCGCACGGGCCGGGCACACTGATCGCTTTTGATTCACTTAAGAGTAAGAGACGAAATGAGCAGCATCACGACCAATGCAGGCGATTCGCACGGCGGCGGCGACGGCCACGATGACGGGCACGACGACGGCCATCATGAGCACCCGCCGTTCCTGGCGCATCACTTTGATACGCCCGAGCAGCAGTACACCACCGGCAAGCTTGGCATGTGGGTGTTCCTCGGCACCGAACTGCTGATGTTCGGCGGGCTGTTTTGCGCCTACGCCGTCTACCGCAACAACCACCCCGAAGTGTTTGAGTACGCACATACTTATCTGAACAAATGGTGGGGTGCGGTGAATACGGTGGTGCTGCTCGTCAGCAGTTTCACGATGGCTTGGGCTGTTCGGGCCGCGCAGCTTGGGAAGAAAAATCAGTTATCAGTATTACTGGCGCTCACCCTGCTCGGCGGCGCGGGGTTCATGATCATCAAGACAATTGAGTATCGCGACAAATGGGAACACGCCTTGTTCCCCGGCAAATTCAACGTCTACAACAAAAATTACACCGGCACACACACGCCCGGCGAAGGCCACGGTGGGATTGAGCACGGGGCAAACGTTCAGTCGCCTGCCACTGACAATGCTCACGGCGGTGGTGCGCCCGCGGGCGAAAGTGCGCACGATACCGGGGTCGGCGGCAAGGCTGTCGTAAAGAGCGCGAATTTGATGACCGGGCCGGAAGCGTCGCCCCGAAGTGAGGGCGCGAACACCGCGCCGCAGGGCCCTGCTCCTGGCGAGCACGCCGAAGTCATCGCTCAAGGAAAGCCGACGCCCGGGCCGGCGAATCCGGTGATCTATTTTGATCCGAATTCTCTGGGCGCAGCCAGCGACGCAGCCAAGATCGTCCCCAAAGCCGCCGGCCCCGCCGGCTTGGCCACCGACGCCGTGCATGCCGGCGAACACGGCGCGCACCTCGCTTACGCCGACCTGGCCAATCGCGACAAAGTTCGCATCAACACGTTCTTCAGCATTTACTTCCTCATGACCGGCCTGCACGGCCTGCACGTGGTCATCGGCATGGGGTTGATCGCCTGGGTGCTGGTCAAAGGCACCCAAGGAATTTTTGGCCCGGCCTACTACACGCCGGTCGACCTTGTCGGCCTTTATTGGCACTTGGTCGATTTGATCTGGATTTTCCTGTTCCCGCTGCTGTATCTGATTCATTAGGAGATTTCGGATTTCGGATTTCGGATTTCGGATTCTCAAATCCCATTTCCAGAATCCCAAATCTGCAATAAAAACGATGAGCCGAGTTCACGCAAAATTCCGCGCGATGGTGTCAGGCAACCCCGCCGAAGCCGCGGCGACCGATGGCGACCACGGTCATCACGGTGGTCATCACGACGGCCCGCACATTGTGCCCGTATGGCTGCTGGCCGTCGTGCTGATCATCCTTCTAGCACTCACCGTGTTCACGGTGGCGGTCACGCTGGTTGACCTGGGGACGTTTAACATCATCGTGGCGCTAGGCATCGCGGTGATCAAGTCGGCTTTCGTCGTGCTGTACTTCATGCACTTGCGCTGGGACAGCCCTTTCAACAGCGTGGTGCTGATGGCGGCGCTGGTGTTCATTGGCGTATTCCTGGCGTTTGCGCTGGTTGACAGCTCCGAATACCGCCCGGCGGTTGATGCCGCGGTGAGCACTACCAAGTAAGCAACTTACAATCACCGGCGTCTCACTTGCCTTTCACCCTTCGCGCGCCTTGAGTCTGCAGTGAGTGAGCCGATTTCATACTTGCACACACCCGGCGCCCCCAAACAGTTTCGTGCGCCCAACCGCAGCTCGATTATCGCGATGCGGCTCTTTGTGTTTTCACTGGGCATTCTTTTCTTCGCCAGTATGCTGGCGTACGGAGCGATTCGAACCGGCTTCTTCGGGAAACGTCAGCTCCGGCTGCCCGATGGCAGCATACAAACGCTGGCGGTGCTCGAATTTGGCGCGTTGCGCCCGGCGTTGCCGGCGGCGCTGTGGATCAGCACCGTCTTGGTGATCGCGGCAAGTTTTACCATCTCCCGTTCCCTTGCGGCCGTGCGGCGTGAGCGGCAGAGACCCTTCCGCGCCTGGCTGGCTGCGACGCTGATTTTAGCGGTGCTCTTTGTGATCATGCAGGCGCCGTCGCTGGGGTCGATTCTTTCCGAACACTTCACGCGCAACCGTAGCGGGCAAACGCCGGTGGCGCTGGTGGGTGCAATGTTCTTCCTAATCGTCGTACATGCTTTGCATGTAGTCGGCGGGATCATCACTCTTGCCTGGGTGATGTACCGCGCCGGCCAGAACACTTATGACCACGAGCACCACATGGCCATTCGGCACGCGGCGTTTTACTGGCATTTTCTGGATGGCGTCTGGTTGGTAATGTTCGGCACGCTGCTCGTGCTCGGATGATCCACGACGGTCTCGGCGAGAGTGGACTTTGAGGGAATGGACCTGAGCGGGATCGAACCGCTAACCCCTGCCTTGCAAAGGCAGTGCTCTCCCAATTGAGCTACAGGCCCGGGATACACGATTCTACACGATGCGCGGGATGATTTCGAATTGCGGATTGTCGATTGCCGATTGAATGGTCTGAACCGTGCAACTCTGATTTAAAAATGCTCTGCCCCGGGCCGAAATCTGAGGGTTCTTTCAAAGCGGAATTGTTCCATTATACTGGAAATCATGAACGCGGCATCGGCACAATCGGTGGTCCAGAAATCGATCGCACCCGGGGAGAAAAAAGCAACGATGCGCGGGCTGCTGAAAGCCAGGAAAGAGACCGGGCTTTGGATGGCGGATGTCTCGATTCCGTCGATCGGCATCGATGATGTGCTGATTAAAGTCCTCCGCACCGGCATCTGCGGCACCGACATTCACATCTACAACTGGGACGCGTGGGCGCAGAAAACCATTCCTGTGCCGATGGTGGTCGGGCACGAGTTTGTGGGCGAGATTGTTGAAGTCGGGAGTAATGTCGATGCGTACAGCGTCGGCGACATCGTCAGCGGCGAGGGACACGTCATCTGTGGAAAATGCCGCAACTGCATGGCCGGCCGGCGGCATCTTTGTGCTAATACGCAGGGTGTCGGGGTGAACCGCGCGGGTGCGTTCGCCGATTATATTTCCCTGCCCGCCAGCAACGTGTGGGAACACCAGATCGGCATCGATCTGGATGTCGCGAGCATCTTTGACCCGTTTGGGAACGCCGTCCACACCGCGTTGCAATTTGATTTGCTGGGAGAAGACGTGCTGATCACCGGTGCCGGCCCGATCGGCATTATGGCGATCGCGGTGGCTAAACATGCGGGCGCTCGGTTTGTGGCCGTCACGGATGTCAATCCGTATCGTCTTGAGTTGGCGCGCAAAATGGGCGCGACATTGGCCGTTGATGTTCGATCGACGTCGATCAGGGATGCGCAGAAGCAACTCGGCATGCGCGAAGGCTTTGATGTCGGCCTGGAAATGAGCGGCAACCCCGCCGCGTTTCGCGACATGCTGGCCAACATGGCCCACGGCGGCAAAATCAGCATGCTGGGCATCCCCGAAAAAGAAATGGCGATTGATTGGAACACGGTCGTGTTCAACATGCTCACGATCAAAGGCATCTACGGCCGCGAGATGTTTGAAACATGGTACAAAATGAGCGTGATGATCCAGAGTGGGTTGAACATCAGCCCGGTCATCACGCACCGCTTCGCCGCCAACGATTTCCAGCAAGGGTTTGATGCGATGCGGAGCGGGCAGAGTGGGAAGGTGATTTTGAAGTGGAATGGGTGAGATATCGTGTAGAATGAACCTGGAGTTGAATCATGACAACGACACGATCAATAAAGGCCAAGCGAGCGCGAAGCAAAGCCGGCGATATGCCGGCACGTAAGCCGATCCCAGTCTCAAGTGAACTCTTATTGGAAATGGCGAAAAAGTGTCCCCCGACCCAATCATGGTTTGAGGAACCGGATATTCTCTACACGCCGGCCAAGAGGAAGACTCGCAAATGAGGCAGCGACCGGAACTGCGGCAGGGTCGTATCGTCATTGGATTGATCAAGGATAAGAATGGATTTGGCAAGCGCCGGCCGGCCGTCACTCTTACCGAAGATGCCGAAATTGAACGCAACCCATTTTTTATCGTAGCTGCGGTAACGATTACCTTCGCCGACCCGCCACCGGCGAATATCGTCCCGATTCCCTGGCATCCGCGCGGCCACCCCGTGACTGGGTTGCGACAGCGATCTGGCGTGGTAACCGACTGGATCGTAGTGATGCGCGCTTCTGATGTAGTGGACTTCGTAGGCGACGTACCAAGCCGCACGCTTGCAAAGATTATCCCGCGCTGACTCTAGACCGCCAGCGAACTTGAGATACATAGGTAGCTTTCGAGGCAGGACGTCTATGAACGAGGACGCCATACTCAAAGGCCTTGGGAAGGGACTTGCGCTCGCACTTATCGCACTGTTTGTCTGGGCGATCCTTCGCGCCCTTGGCCGGAAAGCGGACCGAACTATGGCACCGTGAATTTCGATGTTGATCCTAATACCGTTGGTAATCATCCTAATGCTAATTGTGGCGTCTTTCGCGCCGTAACGTCGAGTCGTCTTCGATTGCCGTCATGTACACCCATTTCCAACAACACCTCGCCGCCACCATCGACCAGATCAAATCCGCCGGGCTTTACAAGTCCGAGCGGATCATCACCACGCCGCAGAACGCGCGCATCGGCGTCACCACCACTGATCGCCCGATGCTCAACCTTTGCGCTAACAACTACCTCGGACTGGCCGACCATCCCAAAGTGATCGAAGCCGCGAAAGCAGGGCTGGAATCGCACGGGTTCGGCCTGGCCAGCGTGCGCTTCATCTGCGGCACGCAGGACATTCACAAGCAGCTTGAAGAGAAGCTCAGTGATTTTCTCGGCACCGAAGACACGATCCTCTATTCGAGCTGCTTCGATGCCAACGGCGGGCTGTTTGAGACGATTCTTTCCGAGCAGGATGCGGTGATTTCTGATCAGCTCAATCACGCATCCATCATTGACGGCATTCGTCTGTGCAAAGCCAAACGATTTCGCTACGCAAACAACGACATGGCCGACCTCGAAGCGAAGCTGAAGCAGGCCGACGCTGACGGCGCGCGGTTCAAGCTCATCACCACCGACGGCGTGTTCAGCATGGATGGCTACATTGCGCAACTCGACAAAGTGTGCGACTTAGCCGACCAATACAACGCGATCGTTCACTTTGATGATTGCCACGCCACCGGCTTTTTAGGCAAGACCGGCCGCGGCACGCACGAGTACCGTAACTGCATTTCGCGCATTGACTTAACAACCGGCACGCTGGGAAAAGCCGTCGGTGGGGCATCGGGTGGGTATACCAGCGGGCGCAAAGAAATCATCGAGCTGCTCCGTCAGCGCAGCCGGCCTTACCTGTTCAGCAATTCGCTGGCGCCCAGCATTGTGGTGGCGTCGATCGCGGCGCTCGAAATGCTTACCGCGTCGACCGACTTGCGCGACAAGCTTGAGCGCAACACAAAACTCTTCCGCGGGCTGATGACCGAGGTGGGGTTCAACATCGTGCCCGGCGAACACCCGATTACGCCCGTGATGTTTGGCGACGCGCGACTGGCATCTTCCTTCGCCGAGAAATTGCTGGCGCGCGGTGTTTATGTGATCGCATTCAGTTATCCCGTGGTGCCCGAAGGCAAGGCGCGCATTCGCGTGCAAGTGTCGGCGGCGCACGGCGAGGATGATCTTCGCTTCGCAGTCGAACAATTTAGAGTCGTCAAAGAAGAGCTTGGCGTATGAGGTAACACGGGTTTCCAACCCGTTCCTCATTTGATTTCAAAAGCCGGGTTGAAAACCCGTGTTACTTACTCCATGCAAATTCTGATGAACACTGGCGGGCTGGCGGATACCAATGCGTTTCTCATCGCGGATGAGAACGCGAAGGTCGCGGTTATTTTCGATGCGCCCGACAGCACCGTGCTCCCTTTATTAGAACAGGCCAACGCCCGCGGGTGGGATGTGATCGGCTTGTGGCTCACGCACGGGCACTTCGATCACATTGCCGATCACGCCGTGGTCACATCCCACTACCCCAATGCCCAGGTTCTGATTCACAAGCTCGAGGAACCGAAGTTGCAAAACCCGGGCGTGCAGTCGCGCATGTTTCAACTGCCGTTCACAATTCCCGCGCGGTCGGCCGAGGCGTTGGTGGAAGACGGCCAGGAACTGCTGATTGGCGCGCTACGCGTCAAAGTGATTCACACACCCGGCCACGCGCCCGGTCACGTGATGTTTCACTTCCCCAAAGAAGAAGTGCTCGTCGGCGGCGATTTGATTATTGGTGGGTCCGTCGGCCGTACTGATTTGCCCGATTCCAGCCACGCCGATCTGCTGTCGTCCATCCGCAAAATAATGAAACTCCCGCCGGCCACGCGTCTGTTACCCGGTCACGGCCAACCCTCGACGCTTGCTGAAGAGTTAAAATCAAACCCCTTCGTGCGGGAAGCGCTCGCCATCCGTTAGTTGTCGCGCTACGCCGCAAGGTTCGACACGCCGCAGGGTGACAGCCGCCTTGAAGTCGCCAGCAATAGAATGGTCCGCATAGCGTATCCAACAAGGTGTATCGGTTATGATTGCGAAACGAAGTGAAGAGGAGCATATTCGCTATGGATGCAGTCTGGTATTTGGCACGCGGGCAGCAGCACATCGGGCCGATGACGCTGGATGCGCTGTTCGCGCAGATACGTTCGCTACCCGCACATGAGCCATCGCTGGTTTACGGCCCCGGCATGAGCAACTGGATGCCCGCCCGCGAGGTGGAGGCCGTGCGCATGGCACTGGGAGCGAGGCCTTCCGCCCCGCCGCCGCCGGTGCCGCCCGGGCGATCGGGGTTGCGGTCGGATGAGATCGATTACGAAATCGTCGGCTCCGAGATGCAGTACGTCGAAATCGCCCTCGACCCCGGCGAAACCGTCATCGCCGAGCCGGGCATGATGATGTATATGACCCCCGGCATGAAAATGGAAACCCGCTTCGGCGACCCTTCGCGCGCCGATCAAGGCGGCGGATTTCTCGGCAAGCTGATGACCGCTGGCAAACGCATGCTGACCGGCGAATCGCTTTTTGTCAGTACGTTTCAGAACATTGCCCAGAGCGGCAAAGAAACCGTCGCGTTCGCGGCGCCGTATCCGGGCAAGATCATCCCCCTCGATCTGAAAAAGCTCGGCGGCGAAATGGTCTGTCAGAAAGATTCATTTCTCTGCGCGGCGCTCGGCGTACAGATCGGCATCGCGTTTCAGAAAAAACTCGGCGTCGGCCTCTTCGGCGGCGAGGGGTTCATTATGCAGCGCCTCACCGGCGACGGCATCGCGATGGTTCATGCCGGCGGAACCCTCATGGAACGCACGCTTCAACCCGGCCAGTCGCTTAAGATTGATACCGGCTGCATCGTCGCCCTGCAGCCGAGCGTGCAATACGACATTCAATTCGTCGGTGGTTTCAAAAACACCCTCTTCGGCGGCGAGGGGCTGTTCTTCGCCACACTCACCGGCCCGGGAAAAATCTGGCTGCAAAGCCTGCCATTCTCACGCCTCGCCGGCCGAATGATGGCTGGTGCCCGCGGCGGCAAGGAAGAAGGCTCGATCCTCGGCAGCATCGGCGGGTTGTTGGATGGGGATAACTCATAACTCCCTTTCCCCGGGCTACAGTTCGGCAAGCTCACCGCAGGCCGGGCGAGGGAACCAGATCAGACCATGCACCACCTCGAAGGCCGCCAATCTGTCCTCGCCGCGCTGCAGGCTCGGCAGCGGAAGATTAATGTTATTCTGCTGCGTCACGGAATGCACACTGGCGACTTAGCCGAACTGCTTGCTCTTGCCGAATCCAACGGCGTGCCGATTCGTTATGTCGACGATCGTGAACTTGCTTCAATGGCCCACGGCGCAACCCACGGCGGCGTGCTGGCCGTGGCCACCGCCAAGCCACGAACCACCGTCGATCAACTCATCGAAATTATCGAAGTCAATGAACAATCCAACACCGCGCCCCTGCTCGTGCTGCTTGAAGGCGTGGATGACGATCGCAACCTCGGCTTCGCCATCCGCACCGCCGAGGCGTGCGGAGCGCAGGCGGTGCTGATTAAGAAACATCTTTGGACATTCGATACAGTCGAAGTCAGCCGACCCAGCAGCGGCGCCTACGAGCGGCTTCCGCTCGTGCAGATTTCCAACAACGATGATCTCGTTCGCATGAAAAAGGCCGGCGTGCGGCTCGTCGGCTGCCTGGCGGGGGCCAAACGGGCAATCTGGGACCTCGACCTCACCGGCGGCGTGTGCCTGGCGATCGGCGGAGAAAAGCGCGGGTTGTCCGGTGCGGTGCGGAGCCTTTGCGACCGATTCGTGACGATTCCGACCGTCGGCGGGGCATCGTCATTGTCGCTGTCGCACGCATCGGCGATCGTGATGGCCGAAGCCATGCGGCAACGAATGACCGCCGGTCGCAACGGCTTGACCGCGCGTGAGCCGATAGTAGAGTCAGCCGATTCCGACGGTGAAGAGCCGTCGCCAAATGGAGATGAAGCATGAATGACGCCACCCTTGTTCGTTGGACCACATTGCTTCTGATGCTCGCCTTCACTCGCGTCGCGGTCGCCCAGGATGCGCCCAATCCGCTCCACGCCGCCTGGGCAAGGACCAAGCTCGGCGCGACGGTGGTTCACACCGGCAACAGCAAGACAATGGGGCTTGATACCACGATTGAAACCACGACGAAACTGCAAAGCCGTGCGGCCGATCGCGTGACGCTGGAAGTGCTCCGTAAAGTGACGACGCTTGGAAAGACAACCGACGAATCAAAGGTGACGCAGGACATCCGCAGCACCCTTCCCGCGGCGGAGAAGATGACGCTGATCGCGGATGCGAATGAAGTTTTCTTAAACGGGAACACCTACCGCTGCAAGGTCTACGAAAATCTGATGCAGCAAGGCGAAATCAAGCTTTTAACGCGTACCTGGCTCTGCGACGAAGTGCCCGGCGGTGTGGTGAAAATAGAAGCCCGCACCGAAGGACCGATCGCGATGAACACCAGCATCGAATTGAAGGAGATTAAGTAGTCGGGGTAAACCCACCGCACACACCCTCCCCCCAGCCGCCTCCCTGGGTACATGGCGGGGGGAGCCAGATCAGCGGGGGCGATTGAGAGACCAGTCGTATTCTTGGAATTCAAACGACTTCGCCGACCGCACCGGTGAATCTTCACTTGCAAACGGCTGAATCGCCTCCAACACCGTTGCCGGTTGCCGGCCATTTTTCTTCTCAAAAGCGGTCGTGAAATCGCTGGTAAAAAATTTGAAGATTCCACTGATGGCAACTTTATCGCCGTCTTTCTTGATCACGCCGCGCGGATCCGAAAGAAAGCGCCGGCCCTGCTCATCAAGTTGCGCATCGATTTTCATCGGGTCATACGGCTCATTGCGCAGCGGCGGACATGAGACGCTCATGCAGTTGATGGCGAAGTGAATCCGCGGGTCAACGGGGCGAAGATAAGTCTTCTCAAGATAATCCAGGTTCATGTTCTTCCCGCCGACGGGCACGCTGTCGAGGAAGAAAATACCACTGGTTTTCATGTTGGATGGAAAATCGCGCTTGACGACGAGATACATGCACACCGCGTTGTAAGCGTTGCAGTAGTAGGCGAGCTTGTCTTTGTCAGTGGGAAATAGTTCGGGCCGATTCTCCGGCCCGGCGGCGTTGATCTTGCCGACGTAACGGAACAGCTTCTCGCGCACGCCGCCGTCATTGGCTTTGAGCAGGTCGTGGCGCACGTAACCTTCGGGAGTGACGACAGCCGTCAGCACTTCGGCAAACTCGTCGTTGTTCCAGGCTTCAATTCGCGCGGCGGGCTGATACTTCTTATCAACCTTGCCTCCGCAGCCCAGCAGGCAGGGGCCGAAAAGGACGACGCACAATGAGAGCACTCCGCGAAGAATTGATAGGCTGCGCATAACCCAACTCCTTTTGCGTTCGATGCATCCGGCGGAAAACCGTTACGCGGCGTTTCGGCGACCCTCTAAAGTTCAATCAAACATTAAACAGGAAGTGCGTGATATCGCCGTCCTGCATGATGTAACTCTTTCCTTCTGCCCGCATCTTACCTGCCGCCTTGATCGCCGACTCGTTCTTGTACTGCTTTAGATCGGCAAGCGTATAGATTTCGGCGCGGATGAAGCCGCGTTCAAAATCCGTATGAATCACCCCCGCCGCCTGCGGGGCGGTGGCGCCGACGGGCACCGTCCAGGCGCGAATTTCCTTCGGGCCGGTGGTGAAGTAACTTTGCAGTCCCAGCATTCGATACGCCTCGGTCGCCAGTGCCGCCAGCGCGGGTTCTTTCAGGCCGAGGCTTTCGAGCATTTCGTTGCGATCGGCCTCGCCGAGTTCGGCCAGTTCGCTTTCGAGTTTGCCGCACACCGGCACGATCGCCCCGCCTTCGGCCTTGGCGCGATCGCGGACGACCTGAACCAGCTTGCCTTCGCCATGAATATCGTCTTCCTGCACGTTGGCGACGTAAAGCACTTTCTTGGCGGTGATCAGACCGAGCGACTTGAGATTCTTCTTCTCATCGGGCGTAAAATCAACCGATCGCACCGGCCTGCCGGCTTCAAGGGCTACTTTGGCTTTGCCGAGAATTTCCAGCCGGGCGATGGCGTCTTTGTCGCCGCTCTTGGCGGTGCGCTGGGCTTTGTCGATTGATGAGCTGACGGTTTCCAAGTCGGCCAGCATCAATTCAGTATCAATCGTATCGATGTCGCGAATCGGATCGATGCTGCCTTCCACGTGCGTGATGTCGGCATTCTCAAAGCAGCGAACGACCGACAGAATCGCATCGACCTCACGAATGTGCGAAAGGAATTTGTTGCCCAACCCCTCGCCGGTGCTTGCCCCGCGGACAATGCCGGCGATATCGACGATGCGCAGCTGCGCCGGGATAATTTTCTCAGTCGGCTGATATTGGTTGAGAACAGCCAGCCGCGCATCGGGAACGCTCACCACGCCCACATTGGGTTCGATGGTGGCAAACGGATAATTAGCCGCCAACGCGCCGGCGGCGGTGAGGGCGTTAAAAATTGTGCTTTTGCCGACGTTCGGAAGGCCGACGATTCCAACTTCAAGTGCCATAGGGCGAGACAGTATACGCGCCCACGCCGGTTACAACAGCAATGCGCTGGTCTCGTCGCGAAGCGGTAGCATCGATCGACCACACTCGTTCCCGCAACCCGGAATTCCATGCGCGCGGCGACGCTTGACTTCACATCAAATGCGGTTTGCCCAACAGCCGACGGATCACCTGCACCTGCCCGATGTGCATCTGCACGTGGCTGGCAATAAAGGCGAGGAAAAGGTCTTTGGTGGGTGCGAAGTCTTGGGCCCAATCCGGAGATTTGCCATTCAACGTCTCGGGCGTGAGCCGGCTCGCCCAGACGTGCGCGGCCTCTGCCAACTGTGTCAACGCGGCGCGCAGTTCTTCCAGTGTCGCGAACTGTTTGGGGTCGTCGGCCTTCGACGATTCCTTTGTATATTTCTCGCCAAGTGCCGCCGGCACAGGCGTGACGAAGCTGCTATCCACCATCGCCAGGAGTCGGCCCGTGGAGCCAAGGAGGTGGCCGACCTGCCAGTTGGCATGATTCGCGCCGGGACACGGCCTCACAATCATGTCGGCTTCTGAAAAATCAGCCAGATGCCAGGTGAGCATGCCCAGATCACCCTTGAGGTGCGCCGCGAGAAGTTCTGAGTTTGTCATATTTTATTCCTCAACTCGTTTGAAAATGTAACCACCCTTTACCGCCCCCCATGCCTGCTTACCGTCGTCGGCCCAGCCTCGATCCCAACTGTGGAGTTCGTTTGCGAAGAGTTTCACTTCACTCGTCGTATAGGCGGCGCCTTGCCGGGTGCTTACGCAGCCCTTGCCACGCGTGGCGCCTTCGAATGTTTCGCCGACGGCTTTTTTGAGGTAGATCGAACAGCCTTGCTTTTGTTTGAGCGTTTCGGGCGTCACGCCGACGAGCTTGGCAGCGTCCTGCCACGCGCCGGCGTATTTGAGCGGGTCATCGCCGGGCAGTTCGAATACGCGGCTTTCGAATTCGCCGTTGCCGTTATCGACCACCTGATAAACGCGCTGGCGGTAGGGTTGATCAAGCCCATCGGCGCGGGCCTGTTCAACATAAAGCCAGTAGCCATCGGTTCGATCGACCCAGACTCGGCTCATGTGCAGTCGAATATCGAAGTAGCTGGCGTCGTCAATGCTCTGTTGATTGCTGCTGAATGAGCCGGTTAGCCATTGGCAGACTTTTGCAAAGTCCGTCCCGTCCGCGGGAACTTCGGCGCGACCACCTGCGCAAATCAGCCCGACCATAAAACACACCAGAATGGCGGACGGTTTCATCTCAGAGATGATATCCGCCGACGATTTCTTGTCGAGGTCGCTATTGGGTTGGTTTGCGGGACGGCTGACATACCGGGTGTCGGACTGCCGTCCGGCACCGATTCTATCGACCGACCATCGCCCTCAGCTGAAGAGTAATGATCACTATCGGCCGGCAGGCTGTGTCGTCGCCGATAGTTCCGCCGCGGCCTTCTTGGCTTTGGCCACTTTAGGCAGCGCGGCCTGGACGACATAGCCCGCCGTCGGGTTTTTCTTCACATAATCCTGGTGGTATTCTTCGGCGGGGAAAAACTCGACCAACGGCTCGAGCATCGTCACAACCGGGCTGGGAAACACGCCGGCGGAATTGAGTTGATCGATGTAAGCCTTGGCAATCCGCTTCTGATCTTCATTCGCAAAAAACACGGCCGATCGATACTGAGACCCGACGTCGCCGCCTTGGCGGTCGAGCGTCGTGGGATCATGGGCCACCGAGAAGAAAACCTTCAACACTTTGCCCAGCGTAATTTTGGCCGGGTCGTAAGTGACTTCAATCGCTTCGGCGTGCTTGGTTTCGTGATTGCTCACTTTGCCGTAGTCGGCGTTCGCCTTGGTGTCGCCGGCATAACCGCTCACCACATTGGTTACGCCGGGAATTTGTTCGAACACGCCTTCGGTACACCAGAAGCAGCCGCCGGCGAGAACAACTTTCTGCGGGCCCGCGTCGGCGGCGACGGATTGATCTTCCTTCGCGTCCGGAAACGTCTTGAAATCAACCGCGGCGCGCGAGCATGAGGAACCGAATAGGGATGAAAGCATGGTGACCACTCCAATCAACGTGAATCGCATAGTTAATCTTAGGATGCTTTTGGCGGCAAAGCGTTACATCAATGCAAGATTTTTGCGCCAGCACATTTTACGGCTGCGTCGTCGGCTGCGTCGTGCTCGGCCCGGAGGCCGACTACACTAATCGAACCGCCGAGTGACTCAACATGACCCAATCCAACCCATACGTTCACGGTTACGACCAGCGCGAGCAAGACCGCCTCATCGCGCAAGCCAATCACTGGCGCGAGATGATCGTGAGCAATACGCCCGTAAAGCCCGGCGATCGATTCCTTGAAGTCGGCTGCGGCGCGGGTGCGGTGCTGGGTGTGATCGGGCAGGCAAATCCACAAGCGACACTGGCCGGAATCGATATTGAATCGCGACAGATCGACCGGGCGAAGTTACACCTTTCCACGCTGCATCTCACCGCCGATCTGCGCGTGGGCAACGCCGCGGCATTGCCGTGGCCTGAGGGTTCGTTTGATCAGGCGTTCTTCATGTGGATGCTGGAGCATTTGCTCGACCACGACCCCGTGCTGAAAGAAGCCCGTCGCGTGCTAAAGCCAGGCGGGCAGATTCACATCACCGAAACCGATTACAACTTCGTCACCTTCCCCGCGAGCACCGACTTTGCGTTTCTGATGGACGCGTGGCGCAAACACTTTATCGGCAAAGGCGATGTGCTGCTGGCCCGCCGACTCGGGCCGACATTGCTGCGAAACGGGTTTCGCGACCCGGTGGTTCGGTTCTCGGGTTTTCACGCTTTCCGAGGGCAGCCCAACCAGGCGCTGGCGCGCATGGCCAATTACCACGCCGATTACATCGAGCCGGAAATCGAGTCCATCGCCGCCGAGCAGTTGATCAGCCTCCCAACGCTGAAGCGAGGCGTGCAGTGGCTGAGAGAACTGGTGAATCAACCGGATTCCTCGATTAGCGGCACGGTCTACCGCGCGACAGCGACTGCATAATTTCGCCCGTCGGACGGCGATTTGGACGGTGGCGTTCGCGATCGCCGGCGCCATGCTGTAGCCGCCGAGGTGCGTAGTAATCGTCAGCGAAAATGAGCGAATCTGCGCGCGATTGATAGAATTGCGTTGGCGAAAAGTTGTAGTTGAGCACGAAGGCCGATAAGTTTGCGAAATTAGCTTTCGGTAAAGCCGCAGGCAGAAGAAAGGAGTCCATCGATGGGCAAGCCGCGCCGCCGACGCAAAGTTGGCAGCAAAAAACGAAAAGCCCGGCGTGATCGTAAAAAGCGGTAATCGCTGACGACACGCCGCGAGCCGCGATTTTCCGCGGTTCATTCCTCATAACCCTCGAACCGGCCTGCACTTGGGGCCGGTTCTGTTTTTTTCCAGTCGGCCGGCCAATTGTTAAGAATGCGGCCGGGCCCACGATGGTCATTCCGCTTGTAGCCCGGGTTGGGTAAGCTCCGGCCGGCTTTCTTCAACACCTAACCCGATGCGTTTTATGGACGGAACGTCACCATCGCTCTCCCTCGCCGTCGCCCCGCCGGCGCAACCCGCGCCGCCGGAGCGTTTGTTTTTCAACCGCGAGCTGTCGTGGCTGGATTTCAACGACCGCGTGCTTCAGCTCGCCCGCGACGCCGACAACCCTGTACTCGAACGCGTTCGCTTTCTGGCGATCTTCGCCAGCAACCTTGATGAGTTCTTCATGAAGCGCATCGGCGGACTACAACGCCAGCGCGCCAGCCGATTAAGCGAACTAAGTCAGGATGGCATGACCGCCGACGATCAGCTTGCCGCCATCCAGCAGCGAGTGAGGGTGTTGCTTCAGCAGGAGATGGACGTGTGGACGAACGAGTTGCAGCCGCAGTTGGAGCACAATGGCATATTCATCTACAACTACGAATCACTGTCCGACGCCGATCGAGCCATTTGCGACGAGTATTTTGCCAGGAACATCTTTCCGATTCTCACGCCGCTGGCGGTGGATAGCGCGCACCCCTTTCCGTTTATCAGCAACCTGAGTCGATCGCTCGGTGTTCTCCTGGAACACCCGGTGCGCGGCGAAAGCCACTTCGTTCGCATCAAGATGCCTGAAAACCTTCCGCGGTTTGTGCCAGTAACGGTGCGGCATCAATACGTGCCGCTCGAACAGGTGATCGGCGGGAATTTATCACTTCTGTTTCCCGGGATGAAGGTCATCGAGTGGCAGTTGTTCCGAGTGACGCGCAATGCCGACATCGAGATGGATGAAGAAGACGCCGATGATCTGCTCGAAATGGTCGAGCAGGAACTGCGCCGCCGGCGGCTATCGCACGTCGTTCGCCTGGAATTGCCTGAATCAATGACTCCGGCGATGCGTCATTTTATCGTCGACGGCATGGAGGTCGATCAGCGCGACGTGTGGACCGTCCGCGGGCCGATCGACATGGACGACCTGTTCGCCATCGCCAACATCGACCTGCCGCCACTGAAGTTCAAGCCGTGGAACCCCCTCACGTCCCCGCGACTGGCCGATGATGATATGGATATTTTTTCCATCATCCGTCAGGGCGACGTGCTGGTGCATCACCCTTACGAAAGCTTCGCCACCAGCGTCGAACGCTTCATCACCACCGCCGCCGACGATCCGAAGGTGCTGGCGATCAAGATGACGCTGTACCGAACAAGCAGCGATTCACCGTTCGTGCCCGCCCTGATTCGCGCCGCCGAAACCGGCAAACAGGTGGCAGTGCTGGTGGAGATTAAGGCGCGCTTTGATGAACAGCGCAACGTAGAACTGGCACAGCAGCTAGAAAAGGCCGGCGTGCATGTTGTGTACGGGTTGGTCGGTTACAAAACGCATACTAAACTGGCCATGGTCGTCCGCGACGAGCCTGACGGCCTGCGAACGTACACGCATATCGGCACCGGCAATTACAACAGCAAAACCGCGGTGCTTTACACCGACCTCGGTTTCTTCACATGCAACGCCCTCATCACCAGCGACGTGATCGAACTGTTCCACTACCTCACCGGCCGCAGTCTGAAGCGCGACTATCGGAAACTGCTGGTTGCGCCCGTGAACATGCGCGACCGATTTCTGCTGAAGATTCGTCGCGAGATGGAGCACGCCAAAGACGGCAAACCCGCCCGCATCGTCGCGAAAATGAATCAGCTCCAGGACGCCCGCGTGATAAAGACGCTTTACGAAGCGAGCCAGACGGGCGTGCAGGTTGATCTTATCATTCGCGGTTTCTGCAGCCTTCGTCCCGGCGTGCCGGGGCTGAGCGACAATATCCGGGTCATCAGCATTCTCGGGCGGTTCCTTGAGCACTCGCGCATCTTTTGGTTCCAGAACGACGGCAACGAAGAGTTTTACATCGGTTCGGCCGATTGGATGAACCGCAACCTTGATTACCGGGTGGAAGCCATCACGCCGATTGAGGATCCGACGCTGAGGAGCACGCTGAAAGAAATTATCGACACCACGCTGGCCGACTACAATTTCTCGTGGCTGCTCCAGCCCGACGGCCAGTGGGTACGCAGAAAGCTGGAAACCGGCGATTCGGCCGCCACAAACACACAGGAGCGGTTCATGGCCCGCGCGCTTCGTGAGGCGAAAAAAGTTATACGGTAGGCGTTTCGAGACTGTTCGCCGGCCGCCAAAACAAGCAAAAAACGCTCAGAGCAAATGTGCTCCGGGCGTTTTTTTTCATGACAAAACGTCGCGCGGTTTACATCGTATCGAGAACCGTCTTAAAATCGGCTTCACGCTTAAGCCCAACGAATCGGTTCACGATCTGCCCGCCCTTGAACACCAGCACAGTGGGAATCGACCGGATATCGTACTGACCCGCCACCTTGCGCGACTGCTCGCAGTCGAGCTTGCCCACCTTGACCTTGCCGGCGTAGTCGGTAGCCAGTTTTTCGATCGTCGGCCCGAGCATGCGGCAGGGCTGACACCATTCGGCCCAGAAATCAACCAACACCGGAGTATCGCTCTTTAGAACCTCTGCGTCGAAGTTGTCGTCTGTAAACTCTTTCACGTTTTCATTGGCCATCAGCGGCTCCCGTCTTTGGCTGCTTGTTACTTTTCTGTTGGATGCTGCACTTGGAATCGTAGTTGCACTTCAATTGAATTGTCAACGCAGCCCAATTCTTAGTGCCGCCCGCTGCGGCGGAGGGTGGCCATGTTAAACGCCGCCAACGCGCCCGCCACAACGCCGCCGAAAAACAACGCCATCGGAATCCAAGGCGGCCAGGCGCGAAATATTGAATCTTCGTCGAGCCGAATGAACCAGACGCCCAGCGCCGGCAGCAATACCGTCAACGTCAGCAGCAGCGGAATGATCGTCCGCCGCAGCGCGGTGCTTCGTCGTTTCGCGTGCGGTGTCGATGCACGGCCGGGCATTGCGGGGCGTTTCAACGACGCCGGCTTTTGGCGCGGCGGATTGTTCGGTTCCGGCGGCATCTTCGTGCTTATCTTGCACCGAGAGAGATTTCGCAACAACCCGCGCAGGTCACGCAATTTATCGGACTTTTGTCAAAGCATCTGTCTCGGACGCTGTTTTTCCAAGCATCGACACTCGGTGTTGGATTATAGTGCGAAATCGAAGTCTGATCGACCATTGCAACGCGAGGTTCCGTAAATTCCGCTTGCGCCGGTTGTAGCGGGGTTGAAGTGCAGGAGATCAGCAGATGCCGGTCGCCCCGCCGCTGAAAGCATTTGAGTGCGCCGGTAATGTGGCTGGAGTAGCGTGTCTGGTGTGGTGGCAAGGCATCAGCCCACACACGTGGAAGAGATTAGCACCAGTGGCCGCGATCAATAAGGCACCGGAGATGGGCGAAATGGCGATCGGACGCCGCCGCGGCGAATTTGGAATGGCCTTTGCGGATGCATAGGCATGAAACAGATCAGGCGTTCAGTGGAGGCGAAGGACATGAACGAGCAGGAATTTCAAGGCAAGCTGGCGGAGCTGATGGGAGAAATCAGCACCCTTCCGCCGAGCGAGCGCGCCAAGCTCCAGCAGCTTGCCGACGAAACCCGTCAGCGTCACGAACGCCTGCGGGCGACGGTCAGCAGCCTTCAGGAGAGCCTTGACTACCTTCGGCTGAGCATCAAGTATCTGGTTTTCGACCTGGAAGCCACCCGCCGCGAGAACGGCTATTTGCGGAAGATGCTGGAAGAAACCAGCGGCAACAGCGACTAACGACCCACTGAATGCCGCGACCAAGCGACGAGGGAAACAAGCAACCTCGCCGCGGCGTCCGGGCCGCTCGCCAGAACGGCCCTTTCGCCTTCGGATATTCAGAACCGTGCAGAAGCAGAAGCGGGCGCCAGGCGTGGCGTCCGCTTTTTATTCGTGGATGGTATAATCGGGGTATGTCCGTGACGATCGAACTAACACCGGAGATGCAACTTCGGCTGGCTGAGAGAGCTCGTGCCGCCGGGACTGATCCGGGGCAGTTCGCACTTCAAGTTCTCAAGAAAGCGTTGTTACAGCCAGACATTGACGAGACGCTTCGCCCTCTGCGCGAAGAGGTTGCGGCGTCGGGCGTTAGTGAAGAAGAAATTGACGCGATGATCGAAGCCGAACGGGAAGATCGGTTTCAAGGCCGCAACTAATGGCCGCCACGTCAGAAACGCCGCGTGTGGTTTTTGATTGCATGATATTTGTGCAGGCGGCATTGAATGGCCTGGGCACATGCGGTGCCTGTTTTCAGGCGGCACGCGACGCACGCCTGAAGCTTCAGGTTTCGCCGTATGTCATCGGTGAATTGAAGGGTGTCCTTACTCGCCCCCGCTTACGCGGAAAATTCAGCCGGCTTAACGACACATTTACAAGAGCCTTCGTCGAAGAAGTCGTGCGAATTTCAACAATGACATCGTCGGTTCCGGCTGCATATAGGCATCCGCTTGATCCCAAGGATGAGCCCTACGTCAACTTGGCGATTGCATCGAGATCGTCTCTCATCGTGTCGCGTGACGCACGCCATATGCTGGCTCTCATGGACGTTGCACGACCGGAGGGAAAAGTATTTCGCGCGGCGTTCCCTTCGATCGAAATTGTTACACCGGAACGCCTACTGTCATCGTTGAGATCTATGCCAACGGAGTAACAGTGTTACTCACCCGGCTTGGTCGTCGGTTCGTCTTCCGGCGTGGGTGTTGCCGACGCCGTAGCGTTGGCGATGTCGGCTTTTTCCACCCGGATGGCCATGACCAGCAGCGTCGATTTCTTGGCGAGGTCGGCCAGTTTTTCGCCGTCAAATTCGCCGGTGCCGGCGGGTTCCCACAACGCGTTTTTCGGGGCCTTGTCGGCAATGGTTTCGAAGAATTTCTTGATCTGCTTCGGCCCGACACCCAGCACAATCGTCATGTTGAACTGCTGCCGCCCCGCCGTCAGGATCGCCACCACGCGGCCGTTGCGGTCGACAATCGGTCCGCCAGAGTTGCCGTGGGTGGTATTCAGATCCATCCATACTTCGTGTTCGTCGCCTTCGTTGATGCTCTTGACCGCGCCTTCGGAAACCTGCAGCGTGTGTCGCGATGAACCTGTGCTCGGATATCCCAACACGAGCAGCTTCGATGCCTGTTTGGGATTGTCATCGGCCAGCTTGAGGAACGGCACGGGCTGATCCACCTTGATCTTCATCAGCGCAACGTCGGCAGCATCGTCGACCGCGATAAGGTCGGCATTTTTCTCGGTGCCGTCGTCCATGCGCACCCGAAACGTGATGTTCTTTTTGATCTTGGTTTTCGCGTCGCCCGTCGCCACATGATGGTTGGTAAGGAAGTAGCCGTCGGGTGAAATGAAGAACCCGCTGCCGCTCCAGGCGGGGCCGGCTTTGCCCTCGTCGATATCGCTGTCCCCGCCGGCACTGACAATCTGCGCCTCATCTTCGGCGTGCGGGCGAATGTACTGCCATGTTCCCCGCTGACCGAGGGCCAGCCCGTGCTTGCTGGCGAGCACGACGGCATCTTCCATGATCGGCTTGATCTTTTGATTGCTGGTCTGCATCCCGCGTGGCGCGCTGGCGATGGAATTCACCAGGTTTTGGACGACGTCTTTGTCATCGCGAATCTTGGCGGCTTTGTACGCCACCTGCACGGCAAGCTCGTATTTCTTGCGGAAGTTGTAGCCGATCGCCAGATTGCTCCAGCACGCCGCCGACTTGGGTTGGATCTTTGCGGCGTTCTCCAGCAACGCGATGGATTTATCCATATACGCCAGGTTCCCCTGGCCGTTGCTGCCGATATAGCCCTTGACGAGGTAGTGATACCCAAGTCCAAAATTCGCCTCGAAGCCGTTGGGATACATCTTGAGAGCTTCTTCCAGCTTCTTCACGCCTTCGACCGCTTGTGTTCCCTCCAACATCGCGTTGCCGTCTTTGATCAGCCTTTCGACCTTCTCAAGAAGCTGCTTCTTCTCATCGCCGCCGACCCATTTGCCGTTGATCTTTTCGGCGTCGTCCTTCTGCAGCTTCTGCCACTTCTCAAGCTCTACTTTGGCAATCTCGATGTCGGGCGACTTCGGATTGGCTTCGAGCCACTTTTCCCACATGGCGACGGCGCTGATCGGCGCATCCACCTTGTCGGCGCGGGACTTGATGTATTTAAAACCGTTGGAAGAACCGCTGGTCGCAGTCGGCGTCGCAGTGGCCGATTTTGCGGGTGCAGTACCCGCCGGCTTTGCCGTGGCGGCGGCGCCTTTGCGAACTTCTTTCACCTGCGATCGCACGATCGTGCGTGTCTCCCCATTGGCCAGCTTCAGCCAGTAGCTGTCGGGTTTAGCGATGACGGTGACGGCTTCGATTTCAGTGCCGTCGTTCAGCACCACCACGTCGCCGCGGACGAGCGACAGACCGAGTGCCAGCATCGTCGCCAGAATGGTCAGTAGACGCATCATGAATCAGACCCCTGCGTTAGGCCGGAAAAGGTTTGTACCACGCCGCTACTGTAGATTTGCCACCGCGCGGGCACAAGCGCAATCTGCCCGCATCTCACGGCGAAATCAATTTTAATACGAGCGAATTCAGCGATTCCCGAGCCTTTACCGTCGTGACGATTCCATTCCTGTCGATCAATATGGCGGTGGATGGATCGGTCACATTCAGTTGTTTGGCGATCGCGTGCCAACCCGGGGTGTTGGCATCGAACAGTTGCGGCCAGACGACCTCCGGATTTTCGGTCAGGAATTTCTTCAGGTCGTCCAGCGATTCGTCGCAACTAATTGTGATGATTTCCAGGCCCCTGTCATGAAAGTCGCCGTAGAGTTTCTTAAGTTGATCGGTGTTGTTGCGCGATGGCGGCCAGGTGGAGATTGCGAAATCAACCAGTACCACCTTGCCCTTCCAAACGTCTGAACCGAAAGCTTCGCCGGTATGTCGTGTGCCGACCACCGTAAGCGGCTTGCCCTCAAGCTCGGCCAGCTTGGTGTCGGAATCGATTTGCTGGCGGATTTGCTGCGCCATTTCGCCGGTGAGCGTGGTTGTGGCAATGGTGCGGGCACGGGCTCGAATCTCTAGCGTTGCAGGGCCGGCTTCGCTCAATTGCAGCAGGAGGACGGCGAGGTTGTCTTCCTGCGGATTGGCTTTTGCCAGCGTTTCGATGTCATCCAGCAACCTCGATTGAACCGCGGCATCGCGGTTGGCGCGAACCCAATCGCCAAACGCCAAGGCACATTTGGCTTGTAAAGCTGCGGCGGCATCGCCACCAACGCTAAGTTTCTGTAACCGCGCGATCGCCTCGGCATCTGCGAAGACGGCAAGCACCGAATCCACTCCGCTGCGAAGCTGAGGGGCGAACTGCTGGCCGGCGGCACCGGCGGTGGCGAGTTCGTCGGCGAGAAGCAGCAGTCGTTTCAATTCCGGAACCGCTCTGGCGCCGATCGCTTCTCGACGGGCGGGGTCGAGCAACTCATCAGGCGATTGCACCAGAGACCGCACTTCTTCGTTAACCCGTTGATAGTCATCGAGAATTACATCCGCCAACCGCTGTGTTGTTGTCGTCGCTGGCACAGTTGCCGGCTCGGGCGGCGGCGACTCCTGGCCTGCCGAAAGGCCGCCGTTTAAGGCGGCAAACCCTGTTGCGAGACGTAAAATGAGAGATTTCAGACCTTTGCTCATGAATTCCTCGAAAAAAGCGACCGCGAGAAGGTAGCCGAAGGTTCTACCAAACTGAAATGGCCCCAGCACTTGCGACCTATGGTGCAGTTGCTTATATTGCCCGGCTCGAATTTTTCAGAGAACAGAAGCGATATGCCCACAATTAATCAGCTCATTAAGAAGCCGCGTCGACCACTCGCGCCGATCAACAAGGTTAAAGACCTGGAAGCCAGCCCGCAGAAGCGCGGCGTGTGCCTTCAGGTCAAAACCATGACCCCGAAAAAGCCCAATTCGGCGCTGCGCAAAATCGCCCGCGTGCGATTGAGCAACGGCAAGGAAGTGACTGCGTACATTCCCGGCGAAGAGCACAACCTGCAGGAACACAGCATCGTGCTGGTTCGCGGCGGACGTGTGCGCGATTTGCCGGGCGTGCGCTACCACATTGTCCGCGGCACGCTCGATGCCCTGGGCGTCGACGGCCGCAAGCGCAGCCGCAGCAAGTACGGGGCGAAGAAAGGAAAGTAGTTGAGTGATCGAGTTGTAGAGTGGTGGCGTGCTCGTCACTCCACCACGTCAACACTCAATTACTTCACCACTCTTGCAAAAAACCCGGAGTATTCCCGCTCGTGTGCAGCGGGGAGAAACATCATCCAAGGAAACGGTAAGGTTTAGTTATGGCGTACAAAAAATGGACCGCAAGTGAATCGATTCTTAAACCCGATCCTCGCTTCAACAGCAAGCTCGTCAGCAAGTTCATCAACTGCCTGATGTGGGACGGAAAAAAGACCGTCGCCCAGAAGATTTTCTACGACGCAATGGAAAAGGTGAAGACCAAATTCCCCGAACAGCAACCGCTGGAAGTCTTTGAAGGCGCGATCAACAACGTCAAGCCGTTCGTTGAAGTGCGCAGCAAGCGCGTCGGCGGCGCCAACTACCAGGTGCCGATGCAGGTGAACAAGCGCCGGCAGCAGAGCCTGGCGTTTCGCTGGGTCCTTGAAGCCTGCCGCGGGCAATCGGGCCGCGCGATGTCGGTTCGCCTCGCTGAAGAGCTTATTGCCGCCTTCAAAAAAGAAGGCAAGGCGATGAGCACCCGCGAAAACACGCACCGCATGGCGGACGCCAACAAGGCCTTCGCCCATTTTGCGTGGTAACGCACTCCCTCGCCCGGTACGCCGGGAGAGGGTCTTGCAAGAATCCCAAGCCGCGCAGAATTCTGAATCAACAAAAAACGAGGGGCCACTCGAATCCGAGTCGCCGGTCGTTTTATATTAAATCGCAAATCCAGCGCCAAGGAATCTCGACGCTCAAACGCCACCGCTCAGACCACTACCGCCCCTTCCGCCGCGTGGCCTTCAACCGCGCGCTGGCGTTATCGATGCGGGCCATGAGCATGTCGAACGATCCGAGCGACCGCTTCGTCGAAAGTTTAGGCCGCGGCGAGAAACGCTTGCTGCCGACATTTCTGTATACCGTCTTGGTCATATAGGTCTCCTTGAATTGCGTGACCAACGCACGTTACTCAACCCACCGCACCCAACCTTAAACCACCATTTTTGGCGACAGTCCGATAAGCATTACGAGCCGCGAGCGTAAGCGACCGGATGTATTTCTGCGGGAATCGGTCGCTTTGTTGCTGGAATCCGGTCGCTCACGCTTTCGGTTAATTACGCAAAGACGCGACCCGATGCCAGGCATCGGGTCGCGTACATTTTCTCCCACATTGCGGCCGACTGGAGTCGAACCAGCACGAGTTGCCTCACTAGAACCTGAATCTAGCGCGTCTGCCAATTTCGCCACGGCCGCTAGGGTTTTTTCGCCTATCGTCTAATAATCTGCTAAGATTGTCCGCATTGCCGATGGCATCGGCAGCATGGACGAACAGGTACTTCTTTAGCAGGTAGAAACATGGCAAGCCTTCAAAAACGGGGCGACTACTGGTACGTCGTATTCAACAATTATCGGGGGAAACAGCGCTGGGTCAAGGGCTACACCGACAAGCGCGAGAGCCAAGCTCTAGCGAATCGTTTGGAAGATGAGAAAACCAAGCTCAAACGTGGCGACATCGACCCCCGGCACGAGCAGCGAAAAATTGATCGTGCAAAACCAGTCGAAGACCACATCAAAGAATACCGGGCCGCGCTTCAAGCGAAAGGCAACCTGCCGAACCATGTTGCGTACGTCGTTTCTGACATCCGCGCCTTCTTCTCCGCCAGTGGCGTCACGCATGCCGCTGCCGCAACGCGGCCGATGATGGACCAATGGGTGCTCGTGCGGATGAACGCCGGGGTGGATTCACGCAGCACGATCAACCGTCGCGTCGGCTCGGTCAAGGCCTTCCTGAAGCATCTCCATGCGGTCGGGACGCTCACGGACTACGTCTTGTACAAGTTTCCCAAGCTGGCGACCGCAGGCCACGAGCGCAGAAAGCGTCGCGCCTTGGAGGTAGACGAGCAGGCCAAGCTGCTCGCCACGACCTCCGACCCAGAGCGCCGCGAGCTCTATCGCTTCTGTCTCGGCACGGGAGCGAGGCATAGCGCCTGCGTTGATCTCAAGGTCAGGGACGTGCATTTCGACGAACGAACGATTGAGCTTCGGGCCAAGGACAAGGGCCACCAAAAGCCGAAGTACACGATTCCCCTTCACCATAAGCTGTTGCCAATGTTGACGCGAAGATGCGAAAACAAGGGGCGGGACGATTCCGTGCTCGTGGTTCCGCCGACGCGAGACGCCGCCAAACTCGTGAGAGCCGACTGCGAATCGGCGGGCATTGATACCGACAGCATCGATTTTCACGCCCTGCGGCACACTTTCATCACCACGCTGGCGAAGGCGACGATCCACCCGAACGTTGTGCAAGCATTGGCTGGGCACGCCGATATTAAGACTACCCTCAACTTTTACACGCATTTCAAGCGTTCGGATGAGCGAGACGCCTTGAATATCATCGACCTTTGACGCTCACACAGGCTGAAGGCTGGCAAGAAAGTCATCTATGTCCGCGCGATGCCATCGGATGAGCCGTCCACCGGGGAGGGTCACCGGCTGCGGCACTTGCCCAGCGGACTTCATCGATCTGAGCTTCCGTTCCGACACCCGGAGCAATTCCGCGACTTCCACCGCCGTCATCAGGGGCGATGGCACGGGGCTAGGCGGTGCTTTTGGGTCTCGGTCCACACTTATGCATTATGGGCCGGAATTTTCACTCGACTATAGCGCAGATTACCAAAATTTTCGCTGAACTCCGACGGCGCATCAGATTCGGCGCATTCAAAGGGCCGTTCATGTATGTAACGACATCACGAGCCTGACTGCTTCAGCGAGATAGTGATGGAGTTGAACTGGTCCAAGGCCGTTTGAAGATCATTGGCAATCTCTTCGGCGAGTACATCGGGGTCGGGAAGACCGTCGCTATCTTCCAACGCCTTGTCCCGCAGCCAGAAGATGTCGAGGCTGACCTTATGCGTTCGCCGTTCTGTCCTTGTTCCAAGGCGTTGCCACCTCTGTAGTCGCCGTCTGCGACGCTGAATGGCGAGTCGTCGTTGGGTTGACCCTCCCCAACCTCAACGGGCGCGTCTCGGTTCCTCATTGCGGGTAGACTCCCGCGGGAATGGAATCGATCATGGCCGAATCAGCGTCTCCTTCTGCTTCATTTATTGACT